>Ga0307516_10000008_pt1 | contig 267601 bp, 389 predicted proteins | sample 19_EM_MG_FD_203310 | JGI IMG/M metagenome (GOLD analysis project Ga0307516, IMG submission 203310) | Populus trichocarpa ectomycorrhiza microbial communities from riparian zone in the Pacific Northwest, United States - 19_EM | ecosystem: Host-associated > Plants > Roots > Unclassified... | reverse complement strand
TTTTGGGCTACTCTATATATACTATACTAGCCAAGACTTATCAACCAATAGGATATGGTCCAGATATCCTCCAATAGGATATGAGCCAGAGATAAGAGATAAGAGATAAGAGATAGGAGATAGGAGATAAGAGATAGCCAAACAAGGACAAACAAAGATAAAATAAAATGAAGTCGGATTCATGTTGTTGACCTTTTATAATATCATCCACAAAGCCAAACAATAACAAACAAGAACAAAATGAAAAATAGTTGTTAAATGGCTGTTCCATAACAACTACACGGAGCAGACATTGTTTGAGGAAAGCATCACCGGACCCCGGTAGTGTCCAGGAGTGCGCCCCCACGTGAGTGGTGCTATCCCTGTGGCATGAGGCTGAAGGTTTGTGAGTATTCCGGTGTCCCTAGACGACTTGTTCTTCTAGCCTGCCCAATGCCTTGTCCTATATGGACTTGACATAAAAAGCTAACCATCTATGGCCACCACCCTGGCCAGGCCACCATCTCCCCCTTCTCTTTGAGTCGGGTGTAACTAGGGTATTTCTGATACCCACACTCTTTCGTTAGAGCGATGATGTGGATTCATTTTCTCCCCCCGCTAAATATGTAGGCATAGTGTTGATAGTTAATAGATAGATACTGCCCGCAGACTGCTTAAGACACACCACGCTATAAATTGTTGAAAATAAAAATAAAAAAAATAAAATAAAAAAAGGCCGGAACTTGAAGATAGGTTATCTATCCCAGAAATTGGCACCAAAACAAGAAGGACCCTTCACGATAACAGAGGTCTTGGGACCAGTCACCTATCGCTTGAAACTGCTGAACCAATGGCGAATTCACGACGTCTTTCACACATCACTCTTATCACCTTATCGCGAGACCGAGACCCATGGCCCCAACTTTATGAAACCACCTCCTGACCTTATCGAAGGTGAAGAAGAATACGGAATAGAAGCGATCACAAACCACAAGACGTGGGGCAGAGGATACCGGTATCTTGTCAAATGGAAAGGATACCCTATTAGTGACAACACCTGGCAACTGCCGAATAGCTTTAAAAACGCTCAAGAAATCCTGATGGAATACCAACTCGCCCACCATCTCCTCTGATTGACCCTCACCTCCATACCTCGTCCTCTACTATGTCCTTCTCCTCCTCCAACTACTGAATTGCCTCCTCCCTCTCCATCAGATCTGCCGTCGACCCCAAACAGCGACGAACCCATCTCCAACAGATCCTCGAACGAAAAGACCTCCAACCTATCATCCTTGACCGCCTGACGAACCCCATCGACAAACACATCGTCGACGACATCTTCTCCTCCCTATCCCTCCTCAAACAACACCAACTCATGATCCAGCAGATCGAAAAACGGTTGAACAGTGATACTGACTTCCTAATCAAAAGAAAGGGAGACGCCCCTCTTCATCACATCCTGTTCCCCAACGCCGCTCGTCCCACACAGACCCGATGAAAACCTGCTCCCGCCTTTTCCCAGACCCCGTTGGCGAGGTTCTCCCCCATGAACAGACCGCCAACCCCCATCGTAAAACCCTTGATCACTATAAAATGTGTTCCCACTATCATATTCCCTTGCAGAGAGAGAACCATTCTCGACCTCGACAAAAACTCTGACCACCCCATTGAACGAACCCTCACCACCACTCCATGTCTCACTCGACTCTCCAAAAAGAAAGCGAAGACACATAGCTGTACCATCTGTCACAAGACCGGACATGATGAAGTTCACTGTGACAACTACTGCTGTGAACATTGCAACTGCATTGGAGCAGGACACCTGCCGATCGAATGCCCGGTCTTCCTAGATGCCCCCGTTATCCCCATCCCATCGACATCCACCCAACCGCCCAAACTGACCCCTCCCCCCTCGTACTTCAGTAACCGCTTCTCCTATAACCGAATCGTCCCCAGTGACATCCTCCATAACTCTTATGATGATGGACACTTCAACGATGACTACGTCGAAAATGACACCTATTGTGACGACTACTGCCCAGAAGCAGAGCATAACATGGACACCTGAAGAGAAAAGTTTGAATCCAGTGATTTCAAACATAAGAAGGGGGTAATGTTACAATTTTACTTACTCCGAACCATGACCACATCTCTTTTACTCATCACTCCGACCTGATCGCTCTCGACTCATCTTATATGACACACTTACTGCGCTCTCAGTCAGCTTGACTGTGGAGTTTCCCCTTTTGGACTATTTCTCCCACGATTACTCAGCTTTACTGCGGACTTACTCATTTCCGCTTACACTGCTTACTGATCAACTTGGTCTGTGCGCCAGACCCATTAGTATATAAACCCTATTGTACAAACTGTATTCTTTAGCTTTGACCTAGGCTAATAACATATTTGCTCTGCCCACTTGATCCACTCTCTAACTAAGTACTCTTACGAGAGACTTAGCTCAGCCAAACCGATATCAGTAATCACCTTAACCAGAGGGACTCTGACGACATCAGTGACTACTGTATAGCAGAGCTCTGACAGAACTAGTGACCATCCGTATAGCGGGGCTCTAACAGAACAAGTGACCGTCTGTATAGCGGGGCTCTTGTAGATTTAGGCAACCAGTTTGCACGCCTACGAAGATAGAACAGAAGAACATGACAGAGGAATAGCAAAGCCGTTACAGGCACTCCATTTGCATACCCCTCCAACTCAGCCTTGGGAAGTCATCTCAGTGGACCTACTCAGACCTCTCCCCTCATCAAAGGGCCATGACACCATTCTCAACATCATCGACCACCTATCTAAGATGGTCATCACCATCCCCACATTCATCACCCTAACATCACCTCAGCTCGCAGACTTGTACAAGTCGAACACACCCCCCCCCCCTTTGGTATACCAAAGAAGATCATTGAAGATTGCAGACCACAGTTCGCAAGTGAGTTCATGGCCAATATCTGTCGAGTACTAAGAATCACATGGAACCTCTCCTCTGTCTACCACCCCGAAACAAATGCCCAGGTCAAATGCATGAACCATGAGGTCGCCCAGTACCTATAGATGTACGTCAATTACCATCAAGACAACTGGGTCGACTGGCTCCTGTTGGCCCAATTCGCATTGAACAACCAGTCCAGCAGCTCAATGGAGGAATCCCCCTTCTTCCTGAATCATGGTCATCACCCACACATGCCCCACATCCACAACTTCTGGATCAAGAAAGAGGGAGCAGCACAGTTTAGCGAACGACTATGTAGGACAATGAAGGAGGCCAAAGAAGCAATAAAGTGGTCACTACGGGTGTCTGGAGAGTTGTTCAACAAGCATGTACAGCCTACAATCCACTTCAAACTGAATGACTTAGTCTACATCGAGGGAACCAATATCAAGACAACATGCCCATCCACCAAGTTGGCCCAACAACACTACAGCCCTTTTAAAGTCCTATGTCAGATAATGAGACATCCTACGAACTGGAACTACCAAACTCATGGCGTCTCAAACACCCCGTCTTTCACAGAAACTTACTCTCCTGACACCACCCTGGACACTCCCCACAACAGCTCGCCATACCACATAACCCTCCACCCTCCCTTGATGAGTCGAACGAAGAAGTTTACGATGTCGAAGTGATTGCAAACTCATGACAGGTGAGCCGATCAAAGGGTGGCATCGAATATCTGATGAAGTGGCTGGACTACAGCAAGGAGGAGAACATCTGGAAGCCAGCCTCAAACCTCAACAACCTATATGTCTTGAAGTTGATTGATTCGTTCCATGCCACACATCCAAATATGTTCCGTCCTTCACAGGGGGGTCCTGGTCAATGAGGACATTGACTCTTGAGAGGGGGGTGATGTCATGGGACGTACATCCCAACACTCTATTTTTCCTTTCTTTTCCTTCCTCTTGTTTCCCTGTTTTCTATCTCCTACACATTATACCTCATTCCCTCTTGCTTACATGATCATTCCCAGAATGCTCACATTTCATATTCACCCTGTTTGTCCTTATTTATTATTCTGCTCTTATATACCTTCATGACGGCATTTCCTGTTCCCCAGTGTTTATATTTTCTGTTGCTAGTGAACAGGTACACCTTCCCTTCTCTGCCCCTATGTACTGTATTTAACCCAATATACTTACATCACTGGTGAACAGGTGTCTGAGTCCCTATCGAGATCATCTAGTCCTCGGGATCTCCAGTCATCATCTATGAACCCTGACATTGTCCCAATAGGTCACTGAATTGAATTGTGCACAGCTCCATGGGAAATTATCTGAATTATGTAATTCTTAAATATTCCTATAGCCCTGATTAAATACTTTCTTTTTTGCACTAACATGTTGTCCTTATTTGTCTTTACTCCTGAGTTATTCAACAAGCATTACAAATAGTCAAAACATTGGGACAATTGTTTGAGTCACTGTATGTGGGAATCCAGAGATGCAAGATTTGCAGGGCAAAAACAGGAGCGGTGAGGCATGTTGAGATTGAAATAAGAGAATCACAAAGTTCTAGAGGGTCAGAAGTGGAGACTGGAAGAAATCCTTGGTGACAAATATATGAGAGATCAGTCATGCACATATAACCATGCCACTTACTACAGTTCCCATATTGTATATATATAGGCTGAGAATATAACTTCTCAGTTATGTGACCTTTTGGTATAATAGTTGTGAGCACAGCATGACCATCTTACAGCACAGCTGGTAGCATAAAAGCTGCTGATGGAGAGTCAGAGTTGTAAAGTTGTGATGGATATGCCAAGAGTGACAATAGCAATGAAAGCCAAGACAAATACTGTACTGTTACAACTGGATGTTTGGTCACGCATCACAGCCAAAAAAATCTCTCACTCAAAATGTTTTTCTTTTGAATTTTTTTTGATCAAAAATTTCCAAATTGATGAACATCCAGTCATAATAGTACAGTAAGAGGTGAGATGAGGCAGAAACCATGGAAGGAATCCTTGGTGACAAAAATACAATATGTTGATCATCAACAACCGCAGTGTGAAAGCTACTGACACAAAAGTCAGGTTGTAGAGTCGTGAAGACAAGATCGCCTTGAAGAGTGATGTAGTGGCAATGAAGGCCGAGAAAGAAATTACCAGAAAAAATAAAAACAAGAGAGTGACAAAAAAAAGCCTTGATCTGAGAGTGGCCAAAGACAAAGGAGGTAAAGGACAGATATATGACAAGTCAGTGTGAAAGCTGTTGACATGGCTTGGAACAGTGGCATCAGGGCCATAGAGTCAGGGGTGATGAGATAATGATAAACATTATCTGAATGATAAGAAAGTGAATCCAGCCATGAAATGGCTGCATCTGCCTTGAAACATCAACCATTAGACCCAAGATAGGCCCATAACCTGTTAGACTGGGTAGCCAAGACAGTGGGCAGGGAAAACCAATGGATAAGAGGGTGAAATACATGACAAGTACAGGACAACTGTATCTACAAGGCATGGGACCAATGTCCCAATATAGACAGACCAAGATGACAGACCATATAGGTCCAACAGAGACAGTAGAATGTGTCTTCAGTCAACTTCAAGATGACTTCACAGACCTCCACATACCTCCACAGGTCTCTATCATGTCTTCACCAAAAAACAGGATTTTCTGATGCTTGCAATACAGTACATTCCAGAATGGCTCTTGTATCATGTGAGGTTGCTCTCCCTACATCTGACCAGACTCAGAGACAGGAGCATCTTGATGATCGTTTCCTGACTTGGTCTATTTCGAATATATACTTCAATCTATCCTCCAACATATAGATTGGAGTATATATTCAAAGTGGACCAAGTCAGGAAACAATCATTGAGATGCTCCCATCTTCAAGTCTGGTCAGATGTAGAGAGAGCTGTTGAGGTGACCTCAGAGCCTGACAGAAGTGGACTGGCTGGAAATCAAACCCAGGACCTCCTCATACTGGGAGTGGTGCTCTAACCATTGAGCTACCAGTCCTTGGGTGAACAACTGTGGTGTGTGGACTAATGCAAGTCAGGCTTTCACTTGACATCCCCAACAAGAGCAACCTCACGTGATACAAGAGCCGTTCCGAAATGTACTGTATTGCAAGTACAAGACATGTCACCGCTTTCTCTTACTGCCGACAAGAGAAAGCTCCCTGCTTTTTCTTGCTCTCAACGGCACCGGAAATGCATCACTGTCGTCGTCTTCCTCGACCAGCCCCCGCCCATCCTTGTCCAATCCCAGATCACCTCGACCCCGGATTCCACTCGTGTTTGGAACAACCATTCCCGGGTCGTCACCCTCTTGACCTGAAATAGACTGGACATCTGCATCATCCTCGTCCTCGACATCTTCGTATACGCGAGACTGCGCTTGAGCAATGGCCGCTGCAATTTCGGCGCTGATGCTTGCCACCCGGACTTCTAAAGGCTCATCTTGTAAAGAATTTCCTGTGGTCGCAAGCATCGCGTTGCCCCCAGCCTGGAATAAGGCAGAGATTGTCCGGACGGATTCCGCTAGTTCTCGGTCATCATCTTCCTCGGTCACTTTACGCCGTTTTCCTCTGAAATTGTATTTTCTGCAAGACACGGTCAGAATCAAGTCACTGGACGCGTCAAAAGTAACTGCTGACATGGTGGGGTCGGGTTCCCATGTAGGGTCATGTGTCTTCATGTGAGTCGTCAAGGTCGTCCGCCTTGTGAATGTCTTCTCGCATGCAGGGTCTTCACATTTGTAAGGGCGTTTACCGGTATGAGTCCTGCGATGTCGAGCGAGACTGCTGGAATCTCCAAAAGTCTTTCCACATCCAGGATACTCGCAGGAGTGGGGCTTTTCGCCTGTGTGGACACGGGAATGGACATGAAGAGCCGATCTCTATAAATGGAGTCTGAGAGAAAGAGACATACGGAGTAAAATATGTCACATTACCTGAATAAAGGTTTTGCCACAGCCATTGTGGTCGCAAAGAAAGGGACGTTCACCTGTGTGTATTCGCATATGACGAGCAAGATCACTCCGGCGGGTAAACGACTTTTGGCAATGGTCTTGTTCGCAGGTGTGGAGATGTGGACCCCTGTCTTTGGGTCTCTTTCCTTTCTTAGTGAGAAGGTTGGCGGTGATGGGTATAGCAGATGTCGAAGCAATGGGCTGGGGAAAGGATGCGCGGTTCAAAGGTGCCAAGACAGGGGGAGCAGACTGAGAGGCCGGTTGAGGTTGAGGCTCGCGACCATGGACACGGGACACGACAGGGGATGGATCGGAAACTGAAAGATCCTGGGAGTGGGGATCTTCAGACTGTTCGAATTGAGCAGATAGTTGGGTGAGGATGTCGCTGATATCCGGAAATTCACCGGGGACGGGTGGGGAAGAATCAGGAGGAGTGCCTGGTCGAGAGCGAGATGGGGTGAGCGTGGCCGCTCGTTCGCGATTGCGCGAGCGACTGAGATCGTCGTGGTCGCTCCCGCTGTCGGCATCTGCAAACATGTAGTCCGAACATTCTGAGGTGTTCCTAATCTCGGCTCGTGACTTTTTTCTGGGAGGCATCTCCGAGGGGTCTCCAGCCGTGAGGGAATGGAAGGCGGGCGCGGTTTTCGTCGATTTCTGGCCTTTGGAAGCAATAGCCGCGTCGCGTTGGCGTGCATACTCTGGATCTTTGGCAGCGAGCTCTTCTGAGGCCTGTGCCTGGGCTGCATGAAGGACAGCGGCGAGACCGGTGAGGTTGAGATTCAATCCGGACATGGTGTCAGGTCGATCTGGGTCAATTGGCAGGAGAGCCATGTGTGCTTGGCGCTGTTGGGCGGCGGCCGACAACAACGCGGCAGAGGCGGCGGAGGCATTCTGGCTAAGGAGAGTTGCGATCTCGCGCTCGAGCATCTCGACGGAAAAGTCGGACGGAAGGGGGTTGGGTGGATCGATGTCTTGGGCGGGGTCGTCTGCTATTGTGTCGTCGTGGACGACGTCGGAGAGAGCGAGTTGTGGGTGTTCGTGGTGGTCCATGGGAAAGGCGGAGGCGGGGCCGGATAAGGAAATAGATACCCAGGGGGAAGATATTCTAAATATTTTATTTTAAAAATAAATAAATAAATACATCATGGCTTCGTATGTCCCGACCAAGATTGACCTCACCCCGAAGAGACACCACGGCTACGGGGTCCTCCTCTTCATCCTCGGCACCCTCTTCCCCCCGTTGGGTCAGTACTCTCTCCTCGTCGTTCCCCAGCCCAGCTCACCGTCCCCCACAGCCGTCGCAGCCAGGTTCGGCATCGGCAAGGACTTTTGGCTCAACCTCCTGCTCACCATCTGTGGATACATTCCAGGTACTGTCGCCCTCCCTCTCTCCCTGCGTTCCCGCTCACTGTGCCCATCCAGGCCATGGCCACAACTTCTACATCCAGGTACACCATCTCCGTTCGCATTCCGCATTCTCCCTCTCATCTTATCAATAGAACATTCGCAACAACAAGAATCATGCCCGCACCCCCAAATGGATCCAGCGCTATGGCCTCGTAGACACTTCTACCATCGAGCGTCATGCCAAGCGCTCCCAATGGGCTACCCGTTACAACGAGCGCCTCCCCGAATCTACCCTCGAAGGACGGCCCTACGAAGATGGCCAAGAGCCAGCCTCCAGCGTCGATCTCACCTCGCCCGACGGCAATCGACCGCCTAAGAAAGAGTTATGGCGTCCGGAAGACGAATCCTACTACAATAACCCCTCCTCCTCGTCCTCCACTGGTCGTTGGCATTATCCAGCCAATTTCGAAGACGTTGCCCTTCCGAAGCGAAAGAAGGATAAGAAGGATAAGGACAAGAAGGATAGATGGGCCAGGACCGAAGATGCATACTCCATGTCCGAGGAACCCGTTCGTCGAAAGAAATCAAAGAAGAGCAAAGGTAAAAAGGGCACATCTTCTTCCGTCGCAGGCGACAGTGTGCACTCGATGGATTCCGCCGGTCCTTTCCCAGAGGACCCGGAGGGTGGATTGTATGGGAATGGGGATGGTAATGGTAATGGCGCCCAGACACTCGAGGAAGCTCGTCCAAAGGGAGATGATGTATTCCAGCACCAGTTTTGAGAGAGAGATTATTATATTGTGGTGTGTAGTTTGGGTTGTATTTTCGAGAAGGGCTGAATGATCAGATCTCCGCCTGTGAACGGAATCCGTTCCTCAAACTTCCATGAAACTTCCATGCGTTCGTGATTTCCCACTCTCTAATCGCCCCTGTGCATTCTTCGGCTACCATCGTCAACGAGAGTCTCCTATATAAATAACCCGACGTGAGTACAGGATCTTAGCCCCACCCATGATTCCGCTCTCCTTGTCTCTCGCCTTCTTGTCCCTCCTTCGCGTCTTGCCTTCCCGAGGAGCTGCTCTTGTTGATTTCCAAGTTGCCCAACCTCCTATTGTACCCCATAACGCCAAGCAATGTACAATCCAAGTGCTCCAGTCGGTTCACATCCCTCTGCTCTCGTACTCGCTGACCTTGTATGCATAGACGCGACTTTGCGTTCTCGTACGGAAAGTAAAGAATATGACCCCACTTTATTTCTTTTGCATCAGTTTAACCCCAACTGAACAGCGCTGAGGTGGCCCAGCTCACGTATGCCCATGCAATTCCCTCAACAATCTCTTCCGTACAACTTGTTTTCTCCTTTATAGTCCCCCTACAGAGTGCGGTCCTCCTGGCTCATGGGCAGCCATTACGTTGAACTTGACTGTGACTTCGAATGGAACGCAGTACGACCGATTAGGCACATTTACCTTCCAGAACGTCGAAAGCAAGCACTGTTTCGATGAAACCTCTCATCTCTCTATTGATTCGCTTCCCGTATAGTCTGGCGAACTTCAACGCCGGAGCCAACAAGGGGGGATGGAATCATCTGGACCTATGTCAAGGATGTATCACACTACATCCCGTTGTTCACAAACCCAGGAACTTTCATTTTTCAGCTCGACAACCTCGTCGAGACGGGCCTTGATGGCATCTATTCCAGTAAGCACAGAAATTTCAACCTTCTCGCAGCTCGATAACTACGTTCCTTTCTCGGAAGCCGTTGTACATGCAACATACTATGCCTCGTCTACCCAAAACCCTCAGGCTAAAAAAGTTGATCTCATAATCCCACTCTCAACCTTCGCAAAAAACACCGGCGGCCAAGCTTCCGTTCCCCCAGAATTTTCTGTTTGTATCGAAACTGCTTCATTCCGTACAGCCAAAGTCTCACCACATCGCAGTTGAACGTCACTCTCCCACAAAACGCTGTCGCAGTATATGCTGAACTATTTGCATCTGGCAATGGACAAGAAGAGTTTTGGGTACGTGGAATCACACTCTGCTCGAAGGCAGCTGCCGAGCAACCTTGACTGTTGTATACCTAGTATGCCAATGCCGCAAACCAATTTTTGCCGAGTCTTCCGCCTGGGACGGCCTACGGTCAGGGACCATTCCGAGAAGTTCGATTGCTCGTCGATGGGCAAGTCGCAGGCATTGCTTTTCCATACCCAGTAATATTCACCGGTGGAATCACGCCGAGCCTTTGGAGGTGCGTCACCTTCGAAATTCGACGACGCAGGTTAAAGAGAATCGTTTAGGCCTATCACTACATACGGAGCTATGGATCTTCCTACCTACTTTTTGGATGTTACACCATTCGTTCCTCTTCTTACGGACGGAAAGCCTCATCAATTTACTATCGATGTGGTATCGGCCGAAAGTGATCACACCATTCTGCAGAACTGGTATATATCGGGTTCTTTGCATGTCGTCACCGACCGGTCTTCAAAGCGTACCACCGGAAAAATGACTGCCTACGACGTCTCTCCATTTGCCACGTTTTCGAGTGCGGGGTCCGTCGGAAAGAACGAGGTCGATATCACCGTCACGGCCACTCGAAGAGTCTACATTGAAGCCGAAATCGTGACCGGAAGTGGACGTAAAGTAGATGTTGTATGGTCGCAGGACCTCTCGTATCAAAACTACCAATGCTATGCACAGAACGGGACGGTTCAGGTTTGGCTCTCATAACTGCACCGACAATCCTTGGCGTTGACATCATCCTAGCTAATCCGTCAATCGGCGAGGGGCCGGACAGCTGGAACTCACAATGGCATCCCCGCGGTCTTGGACGATTTTTCGTATCCTCTTGCCGTAGATATCACTTTCTTGGATCCTCAATTTTCGAGCTGTGAGTTCTCCCATTCGGCTTTGAGGTTCCTGCTCAAACTCTCACAGGGAATACCCTTGTCAAACATTCGTACATCCGTGAGGCGCTTCCAAGCCCTGTGCGGCTTCGGACAACGATCCAGGAGCGACAGATAGCTGGTAAATGACTCGGATGTCATCCTCTTTCAGACGTCATATTCATCCTTCTCTTCGAAGGTGGGTTCTATAAAATGCAACGGGGGGGCAACGTTGGAAACGGAACAAGCAACAATACCTTCAACTATTTCGACGTCAAAGAGAATACTTATAGGCGTCAGGTGAATGCTGCGTATAACGTCATAACGTTTGACCAGCAGAGCGGCACACTGGCTCGAGATGGAACGAGTTACATTACCTCCAGCAGTCCTGAAGGTCTCCAGGCTTTCTTGGGACCCAGACTGCCTCGTAGTGGAGGTGGTCACTGAACGCTGAGCCTCGGTAGGATGAGCTCCTTGACATGTTGGAGCATAACGCATTTATACTTGGAGGACGTAGACATCCGACAATGTTCAATAGTCGCCAACGTAATTAAGATGATCTCGACAATCAGTGCGAAGGAAAAAGTGGACAGCGGCACCACGGATGTCACAGGGAATATTGAGCTCATGAAACCCCAGTACAGTTCGTCCCCTTGCCGAAGCGAATGCAACCTTTACAGTGAGGGTCGTTGCCCACTTTCCAGAAGGACGAGATTCAATGCTGCCTCAAAGTCCGCAATGATATCATTAATAGCCTCGATACCAACCGATACCTAGTATATCCCATATCAGCAAGGACTGTATTCGAGAGGATATCGATCGAGCGTACCCGAATCAAATCCGGTGTCACACCAGATAACAATTGCTCCTCTGAGCTCAATTGAGAATGCGTCGTCGTCGCCGGATGGATAACCAGTGTCTTCGCATCACCTAGGAAAAGAGTCAGTCCCAGAAAACAATCTGATAACACCGCACGCACCGACATTAGCGAGATTACTCGCCAGCTTAAGATGATCAACAACCTCGCTCGCCTTCGTCACGTCGCCCTTCACCCCAAAGCTCAACACGCCGCCAAAGGCGTTTGGACGGAGAAGCTTCTTCGCAAGCGCATGCGATTCATGAGATTCCAGGCCAAGGTAAGATACCCACGAGATGAGAGGATGCTTTTCCAGCCATCTAAAACCAGGAGATCAGACTTGGCCAAATAATGCGTGGACTTGGACCTACTGAGCGAGCGCCAGTGCATTGTCACTGTGCCTCTGTCCGCGGAGACTGAGTGTCTCGAGACCTTGCAGCAAAAGGAAGGCTCCAAAGGGGTTAAGTGCCGGGCCGAGATCGCGAAGGAGCTGCGGCCGAGAGTCCTCAAGTCAGGTTTAGTTTTAAATGTGGTTCGTGGGACGAACCTCGATGCGTAATTTGATGCCATAGGCAGCTTTGGGGAATACCTCAGAATAGATGAGACCATGATACCCCTCTGCCGGAGTCGTAAAGGATGAGAATTTGCCTGATTTCGCCCAGTCAAAATTGCCTGTAACGGGATTGGTGTTCATCCGCCAAGGTGAGAATCAGGGGAAATGAACGAACCACCATCGATAACAACACCTGCGATTGTGGTACCGTGTCCTCCGATCCATTTAGTGGCACTATGGACTGAAACGAAGGGATCGGAACTTGAAGAAGAAGTGAGAAGAACAGAGTGCATACCAATGATATCTGCGCCATAGGAGATGGGTTTGATGAGATACCCTTGACATCACATTGATCAATCCGGCACAAGGGGGTAATTGGTCTTCATACCTCCTATCCCAAAGGTATTGTCGACAATGAGGGGGATACCATGATCGTGGGCTACCTGCCACAATTGTCTAGAATATGGGTAAATGCTACTAATAACGACCGACCTTGGATATGGCAGGAATATCCGCCAAGTTGTATTTGGGGTTTGCGATGACCTCTACGAAAATGGCTTTGGTGTTCTCATCGATGGCGGCAGCGTATGCCTCGGGCGTGTTCTCAGTAACCCAATGTACGCCGATTCCCCACTTTTTAAATGTGACCTTGAATTGGTTGTAGGTCTGACGAGAGCCAGAGGGAATGAGCTTCGAAACTGCCCCATGTACGAGGTACTCACGCCTCCGTAAAGGAAAGATCTATTTCCTTTAATAATACGATAGTGGACTAATGCCAATTTGATACTCACGATGATACGATGTTGTCTCCTGCCTCGGCAATATTCATAATTGCCAGGAGCTGTGCAGATTGGCCCGAGGATGTAGCAATCGCACCGATCCCACCTTCAAGGGCCGCAATGCGGTTTTCAAAGACTTCCTGTGAAATAAAAAATATGATCAGATGGGCACCTGATGGAAAGAGACAGGTGCGAACGACGGTAGGGTTACTGATGCGAGAATAGATGTGACCTGTTGCTCTGAGATTGTGCTCATCAGATTCGAATCATGCGTGAAAACAAATCCATACACACTTCAGTCCAAATAGATCCGCTCCGTGCTAGGTTAAGCTGCATGTTAGACGAGAGAGGGATATGAGGGAGAACGGACCGCGGAGTTGTTGAACACGAAACTAGTGGAAGCGTAGATGGGTACAGCCCTAGCACGGTGTTCCTCGTCCAGAATCTGACCACCATGAAGTTGGAGAGTCTCGAATTCAGGTTCTCTGCGGGATATGGGGTAAGAGAAGTCAGTAAGGGAGGTGGCGACACGGACTTGTAGAATTTGTTAGCCATCGGATCGCCGTTCTTGCTCGAGTGTGCTGCGTCCCAATGACGCCATCTCTCAGTAAGATGGAGAACATATTATCACAAGGCCTTGAAATGGTTTGATAATTGCTCCACCATTACATCGATATCGATGCATAAGGCGAAGACAATTGATAGAATTGACCAGCGAGTCGAGGAAATGATGGCCTTCATTGATTCAATAATGATTGATTGATCCAATCAACGTTACACTCCAATCTTAATCCCTGCCTTGAGGGCTAGGTGTCCAAAGTGGGCGACACGAGCTCAACGACTGCACATTCGAGGGGCGGCAATAGGCCCCTGGATTGCGTCCAGATTCAGTGAGCCATATAATTGTGAGGTGTCCACTATCGTATCTTTCACTAGCCCTCGTCTTAGTGGCACGATCACAGTTCTTCGTGCGTATTTGCGGGTCTCACTCGTTGCATGCCTTCAGAAGACATCTCATACAGAGAGACAGATTTTCCTCCACATATGCATTGGGATGCTCACAACAGACATGTAAACAAGGCTTTTAGAAGAGGCCAACGACATGCCCCGTCTCGCGATCAAGGTCAACCTCCCAGAAACCTTGCAGGGGACTGTAAATAAAAATCGTACGAGAACAATGAAATATCACGAACCGGGACGAGTCCCCAGACCAGGCATGGTCTGCATGTCACCTAAAATGGGGTATAAAAAGCCTGCACCCGCAGAGAGCCGAACAGCACGAATCGGGATTGTGAATCCTGGAATGCTAGATCAGTGAATGTTCAGTAGAGGAGAGGTACCCCATGTAACCTTTAGGCACATTCTTAAGTTTCGCATCGTGTGAGAATGAATATTGTGTCTTGGCCATGCAAACTGAATCAAGAACCAAAACGTTAGAGTTGATTTTGCCAAGATTTGTGCATTGCCTACTAGGAAGATTGCCGTAACCCTGACGAGTGTAAGTGTCGACTTGCGTTTGAGCCAGTTCACTGAGTTCTATCCCATCCGCGCCATAGATCTCTTTGGCAATGGTGGATATTTTGTCTGTGATCGGCTGATCGAGGTCATAGAGAAACTTGAAATCCGATGGCCCTTCACAAGTTGCGATGACAGCCTCGGCCAATGCTCGAGCACCTGCGCCACCTTCGGCCCAGTGATTGCTCACAATCGCAGCGTCCGCCCCTCCTGCTAAAGCTTCTTGTCGAATGAGTTCAAGCTCTGCTGGAGTATCAGAACTGTCTCTGATGTCAATACCCTTGGCAGATGCAAGAATGGAAAAAAATACGCACGCAAAGCGATTGATGGCAACGAGCACTTTAATGCCAAACTTCTTCGAGTTTTGGACATGCCTGACCAAATTTTGGCAACCTTCCTTAAGGATCACAAGATCCTCAGATGTATAGGTCTCATGCAAAGGTTTTCCCGGCGTGACCTCAGGGCCACCACCATGCATCTTCAAAGCTCGAGTGGTCGCAACAATAACAGTCGCATCAGGAGAAAGCCCACTGACGCGGCATTTGATATTGCAGAATTTCTCCATTCCCATGTCCGCGCCGAAACCACCTTCTGTGAGAACGTAGCCGACGCGGTCAGGCGAATCGCCTGCATCGGTACCGGCAAGCTTGAGGGCTATTCGGTCCGCGAGTATTGACGAGTTTCCATGAGCAATGTTGGCAAATGGACCAGCGTGAACAAAAACAGGGGTGCCCTTGAAGCCAAATTAGTAACAGTGGTGGACATTAACATCGTATTCGCTGCATACCTGGAGAGTTTGCATCAGATTGGGCTTAATGGCATCTTTCATCAAAACGGCCAGAGCGCCAGAAACACCAATATCATCAGCCGTGACAGCATCCCCTTGTTTGCTTGTTGCGACTACCATGGCACCAAGACGTGCCTTCATGTCTTCAAGGCTGATGGCCAGGGCAAGGACAGCCATGCATTCACTGGCAACAGCTATGTCAAAACCTGTTTCACGCTCGTGCCCCTGTTCCGTGGAATTATGGCCAATAATAATTTTGCGCAAAAATCGATCGTTTGTGTCCAAGACGCGATTCCAGGTAATGGTGTCCACGTCGACATCGAGTCGGGCGAAGCATTTGATCTCCTCGGGGGTCAAGTCATTGGGGTCAGTCTTCTCAATGCCCAGCTTCTTGAGACGCTTCAACATAAGGGGCACGAACTCGCGTTTGCCTTTCTTTGCTGGAACGAGCCTATTGTATAGAGCCTGAGGTATCCCATCGGTAACCCAACATAGTCACATCGCAAGTGTTGCTTACTTTGTCACTTTGAGTGGCTTCGTGGAAGATGCGAGCATCGAGAGCGGCGGCTGCAAGTGCACGCAAGTTTAGATTAAGGGGGCAGAATGAGAAGTCGTACCCAGCAAGTTGTTCGCGGCAGTCACAGCATGAATGTCGCCCGTGAGATGAAGATTGAACTTCCATTCTCTCAGAAAGGGCCTTTACAAGAGCAAAAATGGTCACTCACTTCATCCATTGGAATGACTTGACTATAACCTCCGCCAGCTGCACCGCCCTTGATACCAAACGTTGGCCCCTGACTAGGCTGCCGGACGCAAGCAAACGCAGGACGACCAAGTTCCGCTCCAAGTGCTTGAGCAAGCCCAATGGTTGTAGTTGATTTCCCTTCTCCCAAAGGAGTCGGCGTTATGCTGGCCTGGGTAAATTGACGGCCAACACAATGGAATCATCCAAACGTACCCAGATATGACGATGTATTTCCCATTCTTTCGGTGGGCCAGGCGGTCTATTACGCTCAGTTCAACTTTGGCTTTATATTTTCCATAGCTTTCTAGTTCATCCGGGTGCAGACCAATTTCTCGAGCAAGTTGCGTAATTGGCTTGGGTATCTGGGCCCTAGCGATTTCGAGGTCGCTAGGAACCTTTGCCAAGGGTGAGATTGGCAAAGGTTCGACCTTGCGTTGGCGCGATTGATTCCAAAGACGTTCAGCGGATGTCAAAGTGTTCTCCATGAGTATGGCAACAGTCATGGGGCCGACACCTCCAGGAACTGGGGTGATATGGGATGCCATTTTAGAGGCTGCCGCAAATTCTACGTCGCCAACTAAGCGCTGTCCAGATTTTTTAGAGGAGTCTGCAAAAGCCAGGTAGTGGTCAGTCAAACGAGATTCGGGTCCCAGAAAATCCATACCTGGTACATAATTGATTCCGACATCAATCACGACCGCACCCGGCTTGATCCAAGAACCTCTAACAAGTTCTGCTTTCCCGATGGCCGCAACAACTATGTCCGCGTTTTTTACCTGGGTTCGAAGCATGAGACGACCCTAACTCCAAGCGGAATTGAGGTGCTCACAATGGACTCAACGTTCCTGGTACGGCTATGGCAATGGGTGACGGTTGCATCGCGATTACGCAGCATAGCGGCCACAGGACTCCCAACAATGTCACTTCGACCAAGTACCACGGCATGTGATCCTGCGATGGGTACGCCTGTAGATTCAAGAAGCCGAATGACTGCGGCAGGGGTGCAAGGCGCAAACAGTGGATCAGACGCCCGGGAAGAAAGGTGTCCAATGTTGTAAGCATGGAATCTACATGTCAGAAAAGTGTGTAGGTAGTTGAAGATAGATAGGATACACGACGCACCCATCGACGTCCTTCTCGGGACTGATCGCTTCAGTAACCAGACGCTCTCCCTCTGGGGTGACGTGATCGCCGAGAGGTAATTGCACGAGTATTCCGCTAACCCGCTCATCGGCGTTAAGTTTCCGAACGATCTCCACGACGTCCTGAGCGCTAGTTTCTGCAGCTAGAGTGATGTGCTTGAAATCAAACCCAACCTCGGCTGCTGCCCTGGCTTTCATTCGGACATATACCGTCGAATCGGGGCGTTGTCCAGCCTGAACGATGGCCAGACAAGGCTGGAAAAGAGGATAAGTGGCCTGCAGAGATCTAACGCGCTCTGTAACGCCGTCACGGATGGATCTGGAAGGATGATGAGATGCTGCAGTTGTACGAAGGATATGATTATGATTGACTTGGCCAAAGCAGTACCGTCGAGAACGATTCCACCACCTTCGACTTGGGTTGCCATCGCACGGAGATGATGGATGGATAAGCCACGACCGCATGATTTTTGAGTTCGATATACATATCCCCACATTGTTTACGGGGGTTTTGACCGGCGCCGAACTCCCCGACAATTCTAAGAGGGAAGCGAGTCGGAGAATAGTCGCGAAGGGTTAGGTTCCCTATAAGATGGCTGGCATTATGCGCTCAAAGCAAAGTCGATCCACTGGCAGTTATAAGGTACGGAGAGTTAAACTTATTGGGAGTCGGACGGAAAGAAATTTAGGATCACATGATCCATGATGACCCTTGTCCACGTCGATTTTTTTCCGGACTCGCACGACCATGACCACGCGATATGCCCTCCAGACTCTTCGCTCAAGCACTGCCTTGCTTTCTTCCAGGGCCTTCAACCGCACAGCCCGTCCATGTTTGGTCGCCAGGCATTATTCAAGCACGGCCACCGAGGAGGAAGTCAAGGACGGCGAAAAGGCTGGGGAGCCGGCCGTGAGTCCGGAGGAGGAAAAGTTGAAGGCGAAAGAAGCAGAGGTTGTGGACTTGACTGTAAGTGTCAACTTCACATCTACCCTTGACGATTGCGCGCCGCGAAGCTTACATATTCCTCCTCTCAGGGTCGTCTGCGCTACCTACAAGCAGATTTCCTGAACCTGCAGCGTAATGCGGCACGAGAGAAAGAGCAGACACGAGATTTTGCAATAACTCGCTTCGCCACCGACCTGTTAGAGACAGCGGACGTTCTCGCTCTAGCGCTCAAATCTATCCCTACTTCGGCCCTGAAGCTCGACGCTTCTTCGTCGACGTCGTCCGAAAAATCCCCGCAGCACCACCTGCAGGAGCTTTATTCTGGCGTTGAACTTACCCAGCGGCAGCTTCTACAAACACTCTTCAAGTATAATGTTAAGCCATTCGATCCCACAGGCGACCGTTTCGACCCAAACCTTCATGAAGCCCTATACCAAGCTCCGATACCCGGAAAAGAGCCTGGTACGATCGTTGATTGTCAGAAGATTGGGTACATGATCAAAGATCGTGTGCTGAGGGCTGCACAGGTCGGAGTGGTGCAGGACACGTCATGACATGCAACGACATTATATAGACATCCATCTATTTATCCACTATATCAAAGCTAAAGGTGGCTTGAAGAAGGGGTATGCGCTTGATGGACCGCATTATTTTATATTACGTAGAACCCTCTAATGATCATCGAATCTCGACTCCAAAGCGTTCCTGTAGTCCAGAGGCCACCTGTGAGTGAAACTCGTTAACCTCCACGTTGGAGAGTGACCTTGGAATCCATCAATAAATGCTATTCGCTATAAAAGGAAGACAAACCTCTCCATGGAACGGTAATTGATCCTAAAACATGTACTTGTGCGTCCCGATTTTGGATGAACAAAGTTGTCAATCTGTGGACGCGAGAATGAGACGTGGAGACGTGAATTCATGCAGGTGGACCAACCTTCTTGACGTCTTCGACCAAATCTCCCGCGACGTCTCTGACAAGGTCACAAAAGTCATTCTCGTGCAACTCTTTACCTCTTGGGGACCAGAAACTGACGTCCTTGAAACAGGAAGGGTATCTGGAATACGGACGGAAGGTCGTGATTATGCCATCCTCGAACTGAGAGAGAAAACGAGGGTCAGTCGACCAAAATAGTCGAATGTCCGGGATGGAGTAAAGTATCATGGCTATCCTCTCGAGCCCGAGGCCAAACGCCCATCCAATTTTGTTTGAGACTCCTGGACAGACCGTGCACATACAAAATCAGACGCCGACGACATCAAATAATAACCACTGACCAGCGGTATCTAGTGTGGATTGCCGCACAACACCACATCCCAGTATCTCAAGCCATTTGCCGCGGAAGAACACCTCGACCTCAAAGCTGGGACTCGTAAATGGGAAGTAGGCCTCTATCCACCTTACCCGCAACGGGTCTTGGCTGCTTGTCCCCGGCGCGTCCTTGAATAGCTTCAATATCAGCATGTTGAGCGACAACTTCAGATTCCTGGCGACGAGACTCGAGAAATGCGGATCATGCGTTGGCTGTACTGGGTTGGTTGGTGATATATGTGGAATATCTTCTATAACGATGTTCGAATGGGCGAGTTTCTGAGCCAGGTATTCGTTGGATTCCTCGACTTGCTTCATGCCCGTGGCGTCGGCATCAAATATGCACGCGCCCTCCATCTGGTGAAAGACTGGGTAGTGCGAGCCGTCGATTTCGTCTCGTCGGTACACATCGGCGGTTAACAGCCATTTCGTGTTTCCGTCTCGGAACATCTCCACTTCGTGCGCAGAGGTATGGGTACGAAGCATCATGTCCTCGTTCACGTAGTAGCTATCCGTTACAGACCGTCCGGGATGGTCCGTCGGGAAGGCTAGCTCATCAAAGTTCTGGTATGGGGTGACCACCGGTGAAAGCGAGGATAAAGCTGCAAATCCTGGGTAATGGGATTCAATCAAACCGCGAAGAGTGTTTAGCGGGTGAGCCCTCTGAGTATGCAACCGCAACGGAAGTTTGGTCAAGATAGCAGGTGTAACGTTCGTAACACCATCCGTCGGAAATCGTTTTCCAAGGATTTCTAGATGACTAGGATAAGTTGAGGTCGTGCCGGAAATACAGCGACATGAGCGAAGAGCACTAGATCGACAGAGGGGACGCGTCAATGGTTGCAACATGACACGTGCAGGCGTCATAAGAAACCACGAATTTGGAAGCGAAAATTGTCAGCTGAAATGTATGTATTCCCAAGTAAACGCTAGTCTACACTATCTACTGGATTATCGTGAGGGTGTATCAAACGTCGTAAATGATTTTCGTTAGCACATGTGCCATCCATCCGTTAGTGATCAGGTATGGAAAAAAGGGAGAAGACGGAGAGGATCGCGTAATGGGGATGCAACGAGATAGAATGGGTAAAGCAAGACTACAAACAAAAAACAAACTGCAACTGTTCACCAACCACCAAACCACCTTGAGGGAGGCCTCTTTCCGGGACGAGCCTTACGAACCATAGTTCTCGTGCGACCACCGCCAAGGTCATCAACCTCTTCCTCTGTGATGACTTCAACAGCAGTTGTTCTGGGGCTGGCGACAGTCGATGGGGACATAACTCCCTCGGGCTTGGGATGTGCGGCAAGGCGAGTGTTGGCAGGAGGCGGTACGGTGATGGTTTGAGTTTGTACTACAGTCTTGGTCTCTGTCTCGTACGCAGTTTCGGAAACGACAAGGGGAGGAAGTTCGTGATACTAAGGGAGGGGTGAGCAAAAGTGCATAAATAACGGAGACTCCCAAAAGAACCAAGGACCAGCCAGACAGGGAAAGATACAGTATAGAGACGTGATTGAAACAAAAGTGTCCTGGCTGGTCAGTGGTGTAAAAAGAGGACAAGGGGGACGATGGAGAAGCACCGGAAACCCCCAAGCCCGGACGAAGGATTGAAGGGGCAGGATGGGATCATACGGACCCGGCATAATTAAAGAAGAGTTGTGAAGCCCTCCTTCGTCTCAGAGCTCGGAGCGACGCGAGGAAGTCGGTGGTACCTTGGCTTTTCGTTTTGGGCCCACAGGCTGTTCGTACACATATTCATCCTCAACATGTTGAGGATAGTCATTGCCAAGAACGCTAAGGGAGATGTCAATGAGGAGCAAGATCCAGGGAAGCAGGCTTACTGCAGTTGCTCCATGATCCAAGCCTCGCGTCGAGAAGCGTCGTGCTCTCGACGGTTGATGCTTTCTTCGCGTTTGCTGATTTCTCTCTCCCGCTCGGCGATCTTGAGTTCGCGTTCCAAGACCTCTTCTGCTCTGGGGCCAGCCCAACCTGAAGGAGCGAGAGAATCCTCCTTGACTACTTCCTTGATGATCGTCTGGATAGGGCCAGTAACGGTCTCCACAATGGTAGAAACAGTACAAGGGGGGCAAATAACGGGCGAAGGCACCGGGATGACACCACCAGGGGCCCCGGCGAGTAGTTCCGCTTCGCGACGGGCAACCTCAGCCTCGCGGACGGCGACGGCGCTCTCTCTGGCGATGAGAGCCTGAGTGCGTTTTGGGGTGAGATATCCCAAGACGCCAGGAGAGCCACCCTCCGAGGAGGTGGCAGACTGACTGGAAGGGAGAGAAAGCATGACTGCGAGGACGGCTAGAACAAGGGATAGGACAAGAAGGAGGGTTGTGGAAGAAATAGTCCTGTGATGATGGTGGGAACGATCGCGGTCACGTTCGCGTTCACGATCGCTGCGGTGATGGCGCTCGCCGGGATGAGATGAAGAGGGTTGGGCCATCCTGACTTTTAAGCTGTTGCATGAGGGTTGAGAGGACACGAGGACATTGGGAACGCAAACGTACCGCTGATGGACGAACTGGGCGACAGGGAGGTAGCAGTGGGTGGGGGACGTGGAGGCGGCGTTTTGAAGGATGAATCGATGATGGTGGGGGTGGTCAAAGGTAGCGCTGCTGTTTTCATTTGCCCACGCCCTTTTTCATTGTTCAACCACACGTGTTGATGCACGTGTATATACTGTCACGTGTCACACTCACCTTCTCTCTTGTGTCCAGTGTCCACCCATGGCCCTCCGCCGTCTCGCACAGACCAATAATGCCGCCACCGCGTCCCCGACGCGTCCAGACACTAACAACTCTCCGTTAGCATCGCGCACTGCCCCAGTCACGCCCCGAAATCGCGTATCGGTAGGCGTGTACCGTTCTCCCGCTTCGACACCTTCCATTTCTGCCTCGGTGCCTTTTGATTGGGATGCAGCACGCTCGCGACGGCCTCCTCCATACGGTAGCCCACTACGAGCCAGGACTCAGGCCACTGGAACTTCGACACCGACGCGGAGGGTCGTCCGCAAGAAAGGCATCGTCGAGAGGTATGCCACGTTCACGTGCTCTATCCCTCACAAGCTTTGAAGATAGCAGAATATCGTCTATTCCATCTACCATCGCATTTGAAATCGCTCTTTTCCCCCACAATGTTCCTCTCCCGTCACCCAAGACGTCAGCGAGAATTGTGGGCGGTCTGATGCATACTGTACACCTTTGCGTGCGCGTCAGTCAAGTGCGAAAAATCCGAGATTCGGATTTGGGTTGGGAAGACATGTATCGAGAAGGCGAAGGCGATTCATGGTTTGATTGGGTCAGTTTGACGCCTGCTCTATGCCCGGACTACACTCACAGCCAAGTGGCTCCAGACAACTCCCCTCTCGTTCGTTCTTGTCGTCGCCTCTTTTCTCAACGCCATCTACCTCTTTACACGCATAAGAATCTACCGTCTTCATCAGCACTCTGAGCCTGTCTCTTCCCCCAATGCGCGCTTTGTCTCGGAACAATTGGACTTTGAGCCCCTGAAAGTTCCTTCGCTCGGGTCGCGTGTCCGCTCCGCCATGTGGTTTGGCTTTTCTTGTTCGTGGCGATTCCTGTTGGGCTTCCAGTTGCCGCCGCGATCTGGTCAGTTGCCTGGAAAGACGGCTCGCGTGCAGCAACTAGAGGTGTGGTCCCCTGGGCAGTTTGAAATGGTCTTGTTTACGTTATATTCGCCTGCGCATGCGTTCTTGTGGATGGCCACCGGAGCGACCAATTGGATGGCGATGGGTTTCGTGATGGGCCTAGTCGGCGCGCAAGTGAGTCTCGTATAATGGACTGTTCCACTGATAGCTGACACCGGCTGAACAGCTGACAGCCATGACGTATGCATACAACGTGCTGGTGAAAGATAAAGAAATCATTGCTGCCCAAGTCATGCATGAGTACAATGAAGGGGTAGGTTGGCTACCGGTATTCCAAACGTGTGTGATACTGATGGTGACCTGCAGTTTGTGTACCCTCGAGTGAACCCGATTCGAAAAGATGTCGCGGTGATGACGCACCAGGCGGAGGTGGTGAATGTGTGGGAAGCGTAGCGTACATTGTAACATAGGGTACAGCACCGCCACTGGATATTCTTCTCAGTCGATCGATGGCGACGACTCGATGTTTTGTAAGTGACCAGCTGTCCGGCACACTGCAACTCTTCACATCCGTCACAGTGGTTCGATTCCGATGGCCGTCCTCGGGGCGGCGGGTGTCAGCGCGACCAGTGCCATTACGTTCACCCGACAGACCGTGAGTGGAAACACGCGCCTGAGCCGACGTATATCCCTGCCCACCTCCGTGCCGCACCCTCTCGAGCGACACGCGACCCTACTCGGCGTGCCCGGTCCCCCCTCTCCCGGCGCTCCCCTTCTCCATACCGCTCTCGCAGGTCTTCCGGAGCATCGCTCGACTACGGTCCCGATAGCGTCAAACGGCCATCCATTGCCCGCAGCGACTCGGTCTCTGGTGCCCGCGCACGAACCGACTCTTCCGTGCCACCACCTGCCCCCACTCCACCGCCCTCCACACCGTCCATGCCCTCACGCCCTCCTCCGCCATTGCCCCTGCCGTCCGAACTCACCCCCCGTCCACCCCCCCCCCTTCCCTCCATCCCAACTTCCAGCCCTGCAGCTGTGCTATCCCCCGAAAATCTCCGCGAGAGATGGGCAAAGATGGTCGAGTGAGCTTTTGGTGGATTTTTTTCCAAGGTTGATTCAGCTTACTCCTCAACCAGACTTTTGGCCGCCAGCGCCAAGTATCGCCAGGAATTCGAAAAAATCAAGGAGGACATAAAGGACAACGAATCCCTCAAGAATCGTAATCGGTATGCCGGCTCGGAAGATATGCAACAGCAACTCGCCAAGTTTATACTCAAACGTCAGAATGATATGGACGACACGAAAAAGAAGCTCGACGACACTGTATCTGAACTGATAAAATCAAGTACTTGGCTCGCTGGTCCCTCCTCGTCCGACGCGGAAGCACCCGACCACCGGCAGGACTTGATGAAGAATATCGAGGATCTCGCCGAAAAAGCAACCAAATTGAACGGTATTCTGAACGAGCTGCAAGACGACCGGACGTCTGCAGCAGATGCGGATGATTCAGCAATGGAGATCGATTCACTCGGACCCCAACGTGCCAAGAAGCGTAGACGTCTTTCCAATGGCGAGGAGTCCGCGGATTTTGATTTCGATCGCATTCGTGAAAGAGTCACCGAGCTGGAAGGCTTGTTTTCTAATTTCGAGAACGGAATCGTCGCACGCGATGAAGAGATGAAGTTCGAAGTCGAAGAGCGGGTGGAGAGCACTTTTCAACGGTTAATATCCCTCAATTCTCCCGCCTCGGCATCAGAGAATCAGCTCCATAACATTCAAGAGGAGATTAAAGACACGGGGAGCCAAGTCCAAGAGTTGGCAGACGAGATCGGAAGCCTGATCCTTCGGTCGGATGCTCAGAAGACGGAATTAACGGAAGTGATGCGTCAACTGGAGGAGTCGAAACAAAGCCGAGTCGAGGTACTTTTCATTCAATTTACGATGGGTCCGATGTCCCTTCACTCACCTACCTTGTCGCACAGCTGGAGCGACAGCTTCAAGGCTACATCGATCAAAGGGCAAAGGACCGCTCCCAAATGGATGCTTTGGAAAAAGCGATAGAGTTGTATACTTCAAAGGCTCCCAACTCCCTCCTGACTCAGGATCATCTGCTTCACTTCATTCAAGAGCCAGTCTTGGATATGGTTCGTGAAAGTGTCCAGCCCTTGATTGAAGACTTGCGCCGTCAAGTACAGGAGATGCTACAGAACCAGAGCCAGGAGATGTACAAGACATTGTGGGGCAAACTTTCAGTAACCCTTCAGATGGTTGAGACGATATCTCAACGCATTGAGCAGGGCACCGCCGAGAGTGGTCATTCCTGAAGGAGCTTGATTGATGTGTGCCCCGTAAGCTGTACTTGTAAACGATGTACTATAAGTATATGCTATCGAACCACTGGGTGTTGGGCAGTTCACTGTCGAGGCGGGCACGAAATTCCGAGCCTTGGAAGAGACTTACATATGTATCCAAAAAGTCCAGTAGTACTTAGCCCGTGTAGCTCAGTGGTAGAGCATTGTACTTATGCGGTTAAAATGGCTGTCTTGTGTCATACACGATGCAAGGGTCCTGAGTTCGACCCTCAGCATGGGCATTTTTTATGATCAGTTACCTCAATGAACAATGAGAACCTCAGGTTTTTTTGCCGCGAAAGATGCTACCGTAGTGTCTGGACATAATCCCAGATAAATTTAGTTCTCGGGGTACGCTTTGTTGATCTGTACCCTCCTTCTAAGTCTTCAACATGGTTCCATTGAAAGGATGAAGGGGAATAAGTAAAAATACTGTAAGTAAGATATCGACAGATTTCCCTTGATCCCTCCAAATCACGCACCGCTATGTACGTACTGGTATCACCAAAAAATATCTAAAGCCAAGTTGACGCAGCGTAAGAATTCGAGTCCATCAGACAGCCCAGAATGGATTGATCACAAAAAAAAAGATATCCAAAAGAAAACAGTTACACGTACTCGGACACTGGAGACAGAGAATATAATGAATTTTTAGTCATTAACCTAGGCACAGCCCCGGTCGACAGGGAGCGTGGTTGCTGGATGGTAATTTGCATAGGGTCGGCAGGACTTCCCACCGTCCTCAGCTTGAGAATTGAGGTGGCTGCCACCATGATGTCCACCTCGGTTGAGGTTGTTCCTTCCATTTTTACGGCTTGTGCGATGGCGTCTTGGGTGGCATCCGATAACTCACTGACAGTCACACTCTTGATGGCTGCAGTCTCCGATTGCTGCATGGGGGTCCCGCCGCCAGCAACGACGCGGTCTGCAATGACAGTGTGTGCTGCCTGGATGACAACATTTTGTGCTGCGACAGCGAGACGTCGGCTTTCTACAGGATTCTCCCCTGAAATAGCTTTGTCGAATGCATCCACCGTCTGATCCAATACGTGCTTTTGCTTCACGAGGTCTTGCAGGTCGCTTGGTTTGGGGGGAGAAGCAGATACAAACTGGGACTCTGCCTCCTCTGTCACACGTTGAGCGACACTCTGAAGGACGCGTATGACCCGAGTGTCCGCCGGAGATGGTCTCGTAGATGGCATCATTCGAGGTTTTACCCTATAAAAAGCGACCGAATAAATAACAATGCAACGGGGATAATGAAGGCAGGCCCACCGTTGTGCCGCTTGGAACAGAACTGAATCGCTCGTGCTCCGACGAGGAGGATCTCCGGCCAGCGACGGCCGCCGTGAACGTACCAGTGATGGGGTTTCCGGTGTGTTCAAGGGTGCAACCGTGAGGTAGAAACTGTGGGATAAATTTCCTTCCTGGCCGTCCAGTGTGAACTATATATCCAAACCAAAAACTCAGGAATTTTTTTTATAGAGATGAGACCACATACATTTGCGTTGACAGTAATACGCATACTTTCAGCGTCGGAGGGCGGAACACCCGACAGAACGTCATCGTTCCATGACAACCAAGATGGCAAGTTCGGGGAACTATACACCACGGGAATGTTCTGCCACGACGCCTGAGGATCCCAAACATGTGGTGACCAAGACCATAGAAGGCCACAGTAGGCGACGCTGGGAGGAGTGCCCGCTAATTTGCGGTGAAACGGCCGGAAATCCCACTTGCCATCGCCTCTTTTTTTGGCCTCTATATTCCAGATATGATTCCCTTTTGACTTCGCTTTTTTCCCGTCCTCATTGAATCTTAAGATGTATTGCGACCGCCAAAGGTAGTTGCGTATCTGGGACTTCAACGTTAGGAGCGTGGATCCATGACAAGTATAAATTAACCTTCTTCATTGGAATGCGCTCTTCCGGATATCCACTGCTGGCTAACTGAAATTCCCGAATAATTGCAGTCGCCATGCCAAGTGAGGAACCATCTTACCTCCTCCAAGAAAGCATGTGTGAACGCCTGTATACGAAATTTAAATGGCCGAAAATCCGGAGATTCATCCAGTCTTTGCATCTTCTTTGCCATCAATGTTTGATGAATCGGCTCTCCCTTGGAATCGGTAGCATCCACTGGCCATTTCTCCATTAAAATGTACGGAGAATAAAAGATGGGAGATAAATTCCCTCACGGTTTGAGCAAATCTTGTTTAAAAACTCGAAAAATATGCGATCCACTTCAGCTCGGTACTCCAGCGGCACGTCTGACCCACCTGTTGAACCACAAGGAGCGTCGGAAGACTGAACAAGTCTCAAATCATTGGAAATTCGGAAGCCAAGGAACTGGAGCTCACACGATGCACCTCTTTGGAATGGGGAGATTCGTCGTCGTCGGAATCTTGGACAGGCTCATCCTCATCGTCTTCCACGTGAGGTAAATTTTGGGTCGTATCCGGCGCCGTGCCCAGACTGAGCTTATCTGACGGCGGAGTGATGGATGAAGATGAATTATCGACGCCGGAACACCATGGATGTGTTGCGTTTTGACTCGCTAGTGCGTTGGCCGTGGTGCGCAGCTTGTTTGTCCACAGTACCACCTGTTCCGTGCGAGTTTCTGTGTGTCCAAACGAAAACGAAGAAGGAAATGTGCCATTAATTGAGCCAGAGCGAGAAATTCTGCCAATAGGAGAACTTATGGTCATCGATACGGACGGTGCAGGAAGAGCTTGAAGCGATATAGGGGAAGCGGTGTATATTTCTGCTATATTTGCCACGACTGGACTGACTGTAGGAAGATGTGTACCGGATATTGCGCCCGTAGAAAGGGAATGGTGATGACGCGTCTGAATCGTCGCTTCAGGCCAAGGCGGGTGTTGGGCAGTGAAGGGGTTCATAGGACCGTGTTGTGTTGGTAATCCAGGGTTAAAGTCAATGACTTGAGAGCCGTTCGAAGAATAAGAGGTATATGAAGAGGGACCTTGTAAGGCCTGACCGGCACTAAAAGGCCCTTGCGATGAAAAAGAAGGAGGTGTTGCAGCGCGGGCAGATGGCTGGGCTGTTGCCGGTAAGAGAAGAGGTGATGAAGTGAACGTCGATGATGACGTTGTGTTGTTTGTTGTTCCTACAAAAGGTATTTTGAGTGGTATATCGTCCGTTGGTTCTCTCTTTGGTGCCTTGACGTTACGGTGTTCTTCCAACTCAGATGCGCATCTTTTACGGGATTGATCGGAGCCAGAATGGTCCATTTGCGTAGACATACACGATAGGTTGGCAGAAGGGAAACTGAGGGGACTTTCTTTTTGTTCTTGTGTCGGAATCCCAGGTGAATGTAATGGTGAGATGTATCCTGTCGTTGAACATAACGCAGATGAGATGGACACTAGTCCTGCAAATTTCTGGGTGACCTGAGATATACGCTCATTCAGATGATCAATACTGGAGCCCGTGACGGTCTCGTCGACATGTTGAAACATGACACGCGCTTGCTTGGCAGTGTGTTCAATGCTGTCAGCGTGTTATATGATGAACACAACCTTGGCCATTGGATTGAAGGGACTCACTCTGCTAACATTTCCTTGACAGCCACTACCGACTCAGCTACTGCCTCCTCTTCCTGCTTGCCGAATGGCACGGCGGTCGTTGAAGAAGATACGAATGAATGTGTCATTCCCGAAACGGTTACCCCAGCTGTTCCGATCGGCACAGTGGGTACTATGGGCTGGTCGAGTGCAGACTCCAAAGATGACACTGCACCAAGGCTATATGCCGATGCATTGGGATGAATGGAAGAAGGCGGAAGTTGAGATTGAGGGGAAGCAGATATTTTATGGCTGCTCGTTGTTTGAGCGTTCACACCATTGGTGATGGGCGGTGCCAATGTAAAAGGGTCGCATGTTGGCATGTCGGTCAGGAAGGGACCAGAGGGTAATGGTGGCATTGGAATAACCTCCATTGCAGTCATATAGACTGTCGGAGCGGGATCGGCTACAGGAACATGCATAAGAAGGGTAGAAGGATTTGGAAAGACGCAGGTCGTATCCTGCAGCTGCGAGACAGATGGTAGATGAGGGGTGGCCGAGAGGTTTTGCGAGAAACCAGAAGACATTTCGTCAGGATGTGTTAAAGTGGTTGCGGTATCCATTTCATTGATCTCCCCGGTCTGCATGTCTTCTTGATATTGGAGAGTTGCCATCCACGATCGGATTCTGTCCAAGATAGGGAACTTGGACAGAACGTCAAGATCAGGTCGATCGATTCTTGGCGTAGACTGTGGGATCTTGAAGGAGGCTCGACGGGCAGCAGGACTTCCCTCCAGACCGCGACGGAATGCGGGCGTTGCAAATGTTGGTCTCAAAGGGCCAGGGAAGTCTGCGATGGAGGACTTCCCTCCAGAACTACTGCCGAGTAGCGTTGAATACAAGAGTTACAGAAAGCGCAGCACGGGACGAGAGGGCGTCTGCGGGCTCTGAGATCTGAAGGGCCAAGCTCCGTACTCACTTCAACTGCCCTCCGCCGTCACAATTGTCACGAACCCTCAGGTGGAGAGATAAATAACATAATATGTACGCTGCTGTGACATGAGTCTAATATCTCCTTCTTCCAGGGCTGCGAGAACGTTCTCGATCTCTACGTCGGTCACTAAGGAAAAAGGAACGTCAACATCGTCGACCTTTGACAAGCAATAGGAAATACTACTGACTCATACCGAGACGATGAGTGCCTATCGTACCCACGATCGCGGTCCCGGTGTTCTTCGCCACCACGAGAAGACCGATAATCAGCCCCGCGCTCACCGGCGCGGGACGGGATGCCGGGTGCTGCCGTTCCAGAAACACCAAGGGCACCCGGTGTCGAAGTGGGAGGGGCCATCTTCCTTTTCTCGCGCTCTTCCCGAAACTTGGTCAGCATATTGCGCAGCTCGTGATAGCCCAAGTGCATCTGAGAAAGGCCGGTTCAGAAGTGTAAGACCGGTTGCCGTAATCTAACAAACCTTCCCCCCGAAATGGTCGGCAAGCCGTCGATCAGAATCAAGTACTGAAAGATAGGCTCCGCAAACATCACAGACTCGCAGTTTCTGGTGTCCAGAAGCGCCTGAGGTGTCCGTCAGTTGTTGCAGGTCACGCTGGAGTGGAAAACGAGGCGTCAGCATTCGGGTCGGAGAGAAGGGGGCGACAGACCTCCTTGTCAGCCTTCTCGCTTTTCAATGCCTCAATAGCTGCCATCTCCCGCATTGACTCTTCTACTTTGCCTTGTTCACCTATGTACGTGTGGTTAAACCTCCAAAAGACGGAATGAAGTAGGCGCGTACCTAAGGATTCGATCTTTTCAGTACCTCCTTGAATAGCTAGCTCAATTTCCGCAATCTCTCGCATCTAGAAGCCCTTAGCCATTGGCACACTGAGGGTGTGTATTATCTGAACATACTAAATTGGTTGTCTTTGCATTCTCCTCAGGCGTCTTTTCCAGGCGGCGGTGAGCTGCGCGAATTCTCCGGTCACACTCGTCCACAAACGCGAAGATGTTTGACTCGTATTCCAACTGGAAACGATTGAAAATTGGGTCGGTGGGATTGGCTTCCTTTGCGGCAATGAATTCCGTTTTCAGACGCTCTGTGTGAGATTTGGGGCATGCACCGAGATCCATTTTCTACAGTTACGAAGGTCGTCCAATTGCCAACTTGGGCAGAAAAAGCAAAGACCAACATACTGTGTTGGTGAACAGGGCATGAGGACAAGTGCCGCACAAAAAGTTTCTGCACACTTTGTCGTCGGACCAGGTAAGATTTGCATTTGCAACGCCCATAGCCTCCGGACCCATCATTTGCTACAAGAGGGCTAAGCAGAGAATCATGCAACGAGCCTGGAGACATACCTCGAGGAGCTTTCGTTGCATTTCGGCTAGTCGACCCATGTTGAGGTGAGTATTCAGAAGTGCCTTCGAAACCAAAGTCCACAATTGATTGCAGTTGTTTTCCATCGGCATCGAATTTCGACATGTACAAACTACTACCATACTGGGCTACCCACCCTAGCCAGTACCGTCCTCATGGATCCTCCAACCGGAAGTTACAGTCAAGTCCCACCAATTGATACCGATGCAAGAGCTTCCAACTTCTCGTTCTCTGCCAGGTCTTCCCCCTTCGACCCGTTACCAAATGTCACTTCCCCATCTCGTCTTATCGCATCCCAACTACCGCCGGCTCCCCCGAGTCCTCTCTTACCAGAGCTTCCGAAGATCAATGAAAAAGCACGTAATGAATCTCGCAAACTGCTTGCACATGTGTTGGGTCAGTTGGAACGAAGGAATTTGCCTCCACCTTTCCACGACATTCTGGAATATACAGAAAGTCAGGCATCAAGTCATAATCTTGAAGTAATCATGGAGACAGTCAAAGATGCCGTCCGGCTAGGGAACAAGAAGAGAGATGCTAAACACCTCATTCAACGTCCTTGGGTGGTGGATGACGACCTCGGCTCGGTCAGCGTTGAGGAGAGCGTATTCTCAACAGAAGAAACCTACGATCTTCTGGTACAACTAAAAGACGTGCTATTCATGTCAGTCGCACAAGGGTGGCACATATTCGATGATATTGAAGATGGGTACGAAATTCTTTAGTAATTCAATCTCATAAGGTTCATATTTCTCTAGTTCTTTGATGCAGCAAAACTTATGGGTTGGTGAGAAACCAAAGTCACCTTTCCACCGATCAAGAGGCAGCCTGCAACCTGGAGGTAGACGTTCGCGCTCTCCCTCGCCCGTGCACACACGACAGATCCAGGCACCTGAATTACTTTCCTCGTGTATATCAGCTCTTGCATCCGTGGTCCTGGAAGACTGTCGTTACAAAATAGCGTCACCCCGACCCTCACGTCCTCCAAATGCCTTGCAGAGCTTGACTTTGGATGTGGCGCAATTCCTTTTGCATACTCATGCCCACCACCCTCACATTATCGCCGAAATAGGATTTGCTATCATTCCCGCATTTACGACATTTCAACCAGAAACGCATGGCCGCTTGTTGAATTTCTTTGAAAGCGCTATAGTGAGGAGTATGTTGAACAACCTCAGAAAATTACAGGGTGTTGATGACATCCTCAATCAATCTCATGGTACGTGGTTGAATCTTTTGGCCAACCCGGTCTAAAACGTCGAATCTAGATCAAGCCGATGACATGGGTTCACCCTACATCTCCATATCCATAAGTACCGCCCAGGAGACCGCAGACACAATGCCCCCCTCTGATTGGGTTCCGTGGCCCACGTTGGCTTCCCATTCGCTGAAACTATCTGCTGCAGCTGCTTCCCTCCAGTCACTGTCACTGTATTGCCTGTCTTCTATGATACCCCCTCTATTCGCTACGATTTTGGAGTTTGTCGACCTCGCCCCAGGTCCCACCGAGTCCGACGTTCTCCATCGTTTCCGCCATCTCTTACACTTGGTTCTGGAGAAGAAGGTGGATGCCTACAATGATTTCCTGCAGGTAGTAGCCTATCACACTCCGAGGGCTCGTCGACAAGCCCTCAAAATACTTCATACATTTTGGCCCAGAGCCATCGGTCACATCGTTTTTAGTCAACCACTTGACCATCTGTCGCACTTCGGGATACCGGGTTCGCAAATTCTTCTGAACTCTATAGCCCAGTCACATCCCCATCAGTTTACTCCGTGGCGCTTCGCCTCTGAACCGAATGGCTTTCCCACAGGTTCACGTAATGATTGTTCCTGTTGCGGAAATCTTCTCCGTGATTTTGGTCTACTCTGCACCTTCTGTATGTGTGCAGTTCACTTTGATTGCTACGACCATCCAGCGGGAAGCCACCTTGTTCAGTATACTTTAGCATCCAACCCGAACATCAAGCGCGTCGCCACGTACCGCTTCTCGGGTATCTTGACGAGCGCAGTCGGGACTGAGGCCGGAACGATTTCAAGACAGAGCCACGACTTCCGTCTCGTAAATATCTTCACAATCACTCTTTGTTTCGTCTGCAAGAGACCATTATGGGGCTGCACCATGCAGGGCTGGAACTGCGCGTCGTGCATGCACTTCGTACATACCGGTTGCTTATCCTCTGACAAAGAACTTTCGCCTTGTTCATCCGCGCCACACAACTCCAATGATCTCCTCATCGAATGGCATGAATTGCGGAAGTCTTGCATTGATTTTTATCGGCCTATTCTAGGATTGTCAAGCGAGGAATTAGGAGCCCTGAGCTTCGAAGAAATCAATCTTCTTTACACAACTATGTGGACTCAATTGCAACTGGTCATAAACGGGATCGCTCTGGGCTCCATTGTCGTCTTGCGGAACGGAAAGAAAACCGACCACGCCAAAACACACCAGGTGGACGAATTTGAACTCCATCGCATTGTCAGGTGGTGTGAGACCCACCTGTTACACGACGAGCAAGCATTGTCTAACGCTCTGGAAGATTACCTGATCGAAAACAGCCTGGAACGTGGGAGCCATCTTCTGATGTTTGATTGGTCCGGTCTCGTTTATATTTGTTCTCTCATCAAATCTCCACCTCCGTTACTTCATATCTCGTCTCACATACCCGCCGACCGTCTCAGTGACATTCAGCAAAATTATCTTAATGATGGCGACGGGTCCTCACAGCCATCCGAGGTTGTTTCGCTATCACACATACGTGATGTTATGGGGCAGGAATTCAATATTCGATCCGACCTTATCGCAAGGATCTTGTTGTCTCATTTATACCAAATTGGCTTATTCGATCTAATAAATCGCAAACCCCTTCTGTTCGACGACGCCGACGATATCAAGACGTCTTATGTCGCCATACCACTTCCCTTCGGTCTTGACTTGTCCGCAGAAGTTGAGACACTGATCTCGGCCGTGGAAGTATGCCTGTCGGACATAGACCTTTCTGTAAACGAAAGTGGTTTTTTATTACTCCGACGTGGCCTTTGGCCGAACGGTCTTGTCTCAGAATACACTTTACGAAGGCTTGCGCGGTCTATTGTGGCCTGGATATTGGATGAGGTAACCGGCCTCCCAACCTCAGTATACAGTCTTACAACCGATATTTAGGACGACAAACTATCAAACGTTCTTCGTGATTATCTGATGAAGCAAGGATCACTTCCTGGCGTACGGTCGGCTTATCACAAGGCGCCCTGGCTTTCTTCACAGACAACACGACCAACACAACCAGGTTCGATGGCTAACGGAGGCGATTACATTGCCACAAGGCGTGCACTTCTCACCCGATATGCTATACCGTGGCTCCTGAGTTTGCGCGATAAAGACCCTGTAGCCTCAGTTGCTATGATTTACGAAGCCTGCGAGGGTTTGGCACGTACCGAGCAGAACAGTGGCGACGACGATGGCATGAGGAGCTCAAGTATGCCCAGAGGCATGCATCAACCGAAGTTAACAATGCAGAAAGACCACCCCAATAGATCTGAAACGATTCTCCGAGCTATTATTAAATTGACACAAGCATCTGTTGGGCTTGGTATCTTTGACGAGCTCTTCCTTTCATGGCTCACTTGTGTCTCAGCATTAGGATTTACAGACGGAGTGAGTAACTTACCCTTACTCGGCCTATGTTCCTTTGACAAATGTTCAGCCCGTCCCTTCCTTAGTGAGGCTGTTCTCCAGCGAGGCCGATGATATCCAGGGTCACCACCATCAGAACCTCGGCCAGGTTATTTCCCGACCCGATATAGATCCATGGCGTGGTATTCTCCGCATTGCATGTGAATCTAAGGAAGGCCTTTCACGCAGCTTATCGTGGCTGCATTTCCTGGCTCGTAATGAGGTCGATATATCTCGAGCGATGTTCATGCAATTCTCAGCTTTAGCCAGACAATTCGACAGTTCCTTGAATGACTCGACCATCCTGGCAAAGACTGTCTTGTGTTCATTACGGGTGGATTCTGCAGGTCATCAGGAATTACAACCGTTGTTTTCCGAACTCCACGCTAGGCTTGCGCCGCATATTGTAGATTGCCTCGAGCACAAACGCCAGGTACTTGAAAGGTAAGCCAAGTCCAACCTTATAGCGGTCCACCTGTTTTGAACATTGCCTTCTAGCAAATATCTCATTCGCATCTCTTTCGGTGCATGTTTGTTATTGTACGGCTGTGATAGACGCAAGATCACGGACCTCCACATGATCGACCCAGAGGACCTTGAGGGAATTCCATCGTGGTAGGCCGAGTATTGGTTTTATGCAGTCGCACTGACGATAGTCTAGGAGAAAAGGCTCCCAGATTTCGGCGATGAGAGACCCCGTGACGATTGACCCTCAACTCATGTCGGCTGTCGAGCGCTACATTTCAAGCAATGATAATGATATCTCCTCGCTTGTTGCGAGGTTTCTGCACACATTCATGACTAATTCGCCGTATCTGGAGCCGTATGAGGTCGACAACTTCATCCTGCGTAACGGAAGGATTTTGGCTGTTTGGTACATAGGATGTTTCTCACCCCTAGTGCTTTTTAAAATCTTCCAAAATAGTGCTTGGGAATTCTACGACATCCAAAACCATGAAATATCGGATATCCGAACCAATTTTTTGTTACGAACGTTGGTCGTTGATTCCGAACCCTTTCAGGACGTGCTACGACAGTCGTTTCTCCCTACAAATGATTTGGAGCGACGGTATGCCTCAAACTCGTTTTTCCGGCGAGTCACTAATTAGCGAACCGCGACATACAGCCTTAATGCTACCACACGCTTGTCCCGAGTAATCTTAGATGTTACCAGCCCAGCCTTCAATGTTGAAGATCGGCAATGGCAGTCTAGCGTCGCCGAAATATTTTATTGCTTTTTTACCGCAATGCTGTCAGACGAAAAGGTAAGTGACCTTGAAACATGCTTCGGCAACTCCCAGGTTCATTTCAACCATCTCGCAATTCAGGAAGAAGTCCGAATGGCAGCATATGCATTTGCGTCAAGCTTATTTTCAACCCATTTCGATGTCATTTCTGTCTGTTGGAGTGCATTGCTAATGACGTCCCCCATAACGGAACGCATAAGACTTGTCTCATTCCTCGTACAATTTCATCCATATTTTCCAACGTGGCAAGGTGAAAGGGTTGGTTCGCTCCCTTTCAGTATACTAATCAAGTCCCGCCATGCAGTGCTTGCATGGGATGCTGTCCTGGAAACCCTTGCCAATACTGGCGTTGAAGATCCATTTGGGTATGACAGACACGGCACTGCGACGCACATGGTAAATTCATGGTTTTTCAATAGCATAACATACTCACTAGTGTCCCTAGCTCAACATTTCATCATTTGTATCTGGAAGATCTGTCGACCCTGAGATTTGTCTTTTGCGGGTAAGTCATTCCGTTCGCCGGTCTATCGATAGATCAAGTGTATTACGTTCAGGCATCCATCCTGCAACTCAGTTTGCAGCTGATTGCGGACGGCGTCGCAATCGATGGTTTCGCACTTCTCAGAATCAAGTTCCATCTCGCTCTGACAATCGGATTTGCCACTGTGTCAGCAGTCCCTTCACTCAACGGACATTCATTTCACGTCGAATTCAGGGACTTTGATAAGATCCCCAGTATTGCACTTCCATGCATTGGCCAGGTTTTCCGCGTATTTGATGCTCATTATTCCGTCGAATTGTTGCCCTCGGCTATGGTGGGTCACATTGCGCAAGACGAAAGGCCGGCATTAATCTTGGTTGGGTCTGTTTTCGTCGACCTGTTCCTTGCCATGTTCTCCGATATCAGCGACTTCACATCCCTTCCTTTACTGACTTTCAAAGGCCTTCTGGAAACTCTTTGCGTGATCATCTACAAGCATGATTTCGAGAATAAGGTGCAGCGACATCTTCAACAGCCTCTGCGTCGAGCGGTGTCACGGGTTCTGGACATATTATCTGAAGCCATTAGTTATGACATACGCCAGTTAGCATTATCACTGGTCCAAGCATTTATCAAACGATGCCATACCTTTATGGGTCCCATTATATTGTGAGTGCACTTCCGTTATGAACAATTGGCCTGATAAACCGCGTTGTTACAGCACGACAATTGAATCTGTTGTCAAGCTAGTTGCTTCACAAGAGCACTACGGCCAAGATGCGCTCGTTGTGCAAGCCAATTCGTTCATAAATACGGCTCTGACAATGTTTGCGCAAAGAACTTTTCTTCCTTTTCACATTTTGTTGATAGTGCGATCACAGATATGCACAGAATGGCTTATTCCACAACCTCCTCAAAGTTAGTGACGACTGATTTTCCTCGTCAAACAAGTTCAAGTTATCATTCCCATTAGCGTCAACTGGATCCAGGGTTCTTTGGGGCTCTTAAGAGTGTCATTGACCTGAACACAAAGAACAACCACACTCTCTATCAGCCAAGTCTACCTGAATTACTACTTCGGGATGTTCTTGGGCGTTTGGTTGAGAATGACCAGGCCAGTTTCCAAACGGCATTGAACAACTCTCGGTCGTACATAGAAATCGTGTTCCACCACAACTATAGTGCGGAACTCTTACTCTGTAAGTGAAGCGGCGTCATCGTGTTCTTATACTCATTACTGTCTAGATGCAGGTCAACAATTGACCTATATTGCCAGGCGTATCTGCGAATTGGCTCCCGGTGCCATTGATGCCAGCCCTATTCTCATTATTTTGGCGGTCTTGATTCAACATAATAAAGTTCACAGTCGCGTAAGAGCAGTCTCAATAGCGTTCGTCTTACTGAATTAATCGCCTTTGAAATCTTCAGGCTCTCGCACCTTACATTGATACAGTTCTGGGAATCCTGCTAAATAGACTGAGCATTACTGCCAGCAGTTTGGTTATACTTCTTCGAATCCTTGGGACAGTGTTCCGACACCCTCAGCCCAACGACTCCACGCAAATGCTTAATCATACTTTCCCTTTTATGTTTGAGGCCTTAACAGACGCTTTGAAGGTAAAGTCACGGATGTTGCCATCAACGTTAAAGGCTATGGTTGAAGTACGTCAATCTATCTCTCTCAAGCTACGAGGTGAACGGATTGCCCCTCTCTCTAGGCTATGGGAAATACAGAAGTTCTGGCACATTTTCCGCCCTTGCTAGGACTGGTGGAACCTGGAATTTATTATTTGCGAACACCTTTCTGGGTAGAAGTCAATTCCGAAAATGATTTCTCAGCAGCCTTGGCCGTCGCGCGTATGCTTTTGCAAGTAACAGGACAGGACTGGTCCCCGCTTGCGAAGCTGTTGGACCGCAGCGGTGAGGTGCGTATTTCCTTTTCTTACCCGCCTTTTGAACTGGAGGTCCATTAGAAACCCCCTCATACAAGTTTTCGAATTCGTGCTTGGAATATGCTAGCTGTAGCAGCCCTTTTGGAACCCGAAGAAGATCGAGTTACCATCGTCCTTGCACAACTAGCAAGTTTCTCGTCTGCATACCACACGGGAATGCGGGCATATGCACAATTAGAACCAACTGTTCCAGAGCCTTCGACCGGCGATATTAACCATGCGTTTATCGCTATCAAACTCTGGATTCTTATGGCACAGCGGCTGCCAACCACGCAAAGGACCGGAGACCCGCTGATGTCTGTCATCTGGAATGACTTATGGCCCCCTTTTGAGGGCCTCGTAAGGGCTTATGAGGGTGAAGCCCGAGCAGGCCGACACATGGTGAGCCCCAATGATATTAGAGACTCGTCACATTGCTGATGCGAAGGCCATAGCCGCTGTGGACACTAGTCGTGTCATCTGTGGCAGATCTTTTTGTATTTTTACGGACTTTAAACACACCAGTTACGGTCAAAACGTCAGCTCACATGGCAGCTCTGAATCGTTTGCGAGACCTTGGACAAGGGGAAATGACAACTCCGAAGGTAGTAATTTGTATCAAGCTGATAGCCAAGATACTTATCCTAAATGCACAGTTGACCCGGGCTATAAAATATATGTCAGAGGTACCCCCAGAGACGTCGTTCGGCACTCTGGTTCATCAGGTGGCGAAGGATATCGTGGCAGCAGAGAAATTAAGGTTCCTTGAAAGCAGATATGTTCAAGATCGACGCACGACATCTTCCTAGATATGATATCCAGTACTTCCTCATGTACAGCCGCGTCCTCTTACAAAAAAAAGACATACTGTATTTACCTCATGCCGTCCGCAGTCTTTCTCGCTGTGTCCTTTTCTTATTTTCCTTGATTATTGTAGAGCCAACGAAAATCCCCACTGCGGACAAGCCAACGGCTAGTATGAACGCGGGAAGCCTGACAGCCCATTCGCGAGAGGGGAAATATAGATGTAGGCGGTTGGCGGGGTCGAAGAACGGCTGCCCAAAGGATGATACATGATATATCGGTAATGGAGAGGACAGATATGGGACTTACCAGAAGGATAGCCCACGTAGTGTAGTATATGAAGACAATTGAAGCTGCAAGGAGCATTGCTCCGCCCAGGACCTTATCGCTCGCCGCCTGCATTCTTCAATCAAGAACCGCACACGAGATCCTGGAGAAAACACGTACCATTAGAAGAGTGTAACTGTAAGCGTGAATGGCGTCTGCGACAAACAACACTCAAAGCAAATGACGGTGAGATCACACACAATAGCCCAGCTACATACGCGCGCAATCCGCCTGAAATTCAACTAGGAGCTCCCCGAAGCTCGAGCCATGGATATCCAGGCTTTTGCATCTCTAGCGCATGTCCGAATCCTCCTGGTGCCTGTAGCCGGCATCTCTCCAGCTTCCTTTGATGAATATGCATCCTTGATACGCAGTTACCAGAGCATACGACTCGGAGATATCCCTTCAGGCCACAAGGATGAAAGAGGTAAATGGTGCTAGAACTCCCTTGCTGTAAATGACATTCATACTGGGCAGCTCGGTTCATGCCTAGCCCTCTCTCGACAGGCCGTCTACAACTGAGCTTTCCAACACATCCACCCCCCCGTTCACATCTGGCTCTTTCTCTCATTCGTCCGTCTCACTTTCCTTTGGCCATCATTGGTATAGCAGAGTGTTCGAAAGGCGATACCTTGTCGGGTATCTCTTCTCAGTTTAATTCGTCTCTCCTCGACATATTCCCTTCGGATGGAATATACCCTCTAGCAAAGATTTGTTTTATATTCGGAGACAGCGACGACAACAGCCTTCATCAAGGAGCAAAAATCCCTGGGCTCGTCCTCATTCCGAATGTGATGGGAAACAAACATCTTTACGTTGGCACTCTCTTAGCAGACCTGTGCTCACAAATGCTTAGTGAATTCGGAGTTATGGTATGCAGGATTATCCCTCGAATGGATTCTTGTCACTCATCGTTGAAATAGATCCAAGCCTTGGAAAGCCCACTGGGCAACGAGTATCTGAATTCGGCCGTCTTACCGATTCTCCCAACCCTATCGGATATCTCGTCAGCCATGGAAGGAACGAAAAGAGATTCCTTGCCTCGATTCTCTTCCTCCAATGCTCAACAAGATGGTAGCGCGGCTTCTCTTCCTATATCCACTGTCCAATCTGCAAAACGGCCGTCGTCAGTAGGACCGGTATTCCGTCAAATGGCTGTTCGCAATGAAAAACCCCCCCGCAAACGACTCAGCACCATTGGAGTTACCTCTTCGCACGCAAGACTCTATAAGGTACTAGGAGACCTGTTTTTGCTTGCCGCCAGGCCCCAGGACGCTACAATCTGGTATGTCCTACGAATAACGCTTGAGATACCCCCGTGTCTAGCTGAAGGCAGGTATACAGAAGCACTGATTTTGTTCAAATCGTCACAAGATTTTGCATGGCATGCCGCTACTCTCGAGGGGCTCGCTTCAGCTTCAATCATAGAAGCCTGTTCTGCAGTTGACGGTCTCGTTCGTCTTATGTTCATCATGGGTTAATACTACAGCTCATGCTTTGATCAGCAAAGCTTTACCGGAGCGAAGCCACCATGGACTGACCTTTCTGATCAGTTAGCACAGGCGACTACTCTCCACTTCAAGTCACCCACAAATGAAGGGGAGCCCAACTACCCGTTGCTTGCCTATCTATATGCTTGCAGTGTCTTGCGCCATTCTTCCCTACTGTTCGCCATTTGGTCCGCAGGAGGATGGGGTCTGCCTGCCTTTACGACCATGTTACAACCGAATCCGAACTTGTGCATTCCTGGTCTTTCTCGAAATGAAGCTAATCGCTGGGAAAGTTTCGAGCGTCTCAGCTCCATCTCAGGAGTTCCGAGGTCATCGATCGCAAGCATTCTTGCACAGGTCCATGGTCCTTGGCTCCTTCATCTCGGTGCGCGAGAGCGTATTGCGGTTCTTGAGGCGACTTCAAGCCTTTACGCATGTCTTGGATATCGGCGAAAGGAAGCCTATGTTTTGCGTGAAGTTCTCGGTTGTATCATGGATCTGATGGTCTGTGGCCGCGAAGAGGATGGCCTTTCAAGAATGTCATCCAATCCCGGGTTGACTGGCTTGCGGATCCATGGCTTGAATTCTTCTGGTCATGGCTTGGGTTGGAATGATGTAGGCGTTCGGATTAGCGAAAGCATTGAAGGTAACGAGAGCCTCATACGTCTTCAAAAATATGTTTGCAAGATTCTCGGTGTCGATCTTGAGGCTGTGAAACTTGCCGAAGATATATGTACAGCAGTCGTAACTGAGGGTCATGACACCGACGTCCTGGCGAATATCGTGCAGCCATACGGCTGGCCTGAGCTTCAGGTTGGCGTGGTGCGGGAGGCGGTTGCAGTTGCAGAAGCTCTGCCCGGTAAGTGTTGTATATTCCCCCTGTACTTGGATAACGAGGCTTTGTCGAGACTTCTTCGCGGTTGCCCAATTCGCGCTTTCTGCGCTTAAAACCTTGCAGACTATTTTGTCCCCTGGAGACCAATATCACCTTTATGCAACGGCTTCCCGGGCTTTGGCGACAGCGAAGAGGCGAGGCGACAATCACTCTATCGAGTATTGGGCAGGGCGGCCTGTTCTTGGTATCACATTGGCCCCGTGTGTAGATGAACTCTTATTCATCTCGTTTGAGTCTTATCCTGTGCGTCAGGACTACTCTGGCACTCCTACCGGTTGAGAAACCAATATCTGTACTCCAAGCCAGACCCCAGGACACCGGACCAATTCTGACCGGTGGCATGGATCCTTTCCTGTACAATCCGCGGAAAATCTCTGCAGGCCAAGTTGGTGCCATCGCCTGAATGTGCTTGCCGTGACTCACGACATTACAGGGAAAACCGTTAGTTGTGCAAAAAGAACAGCTTGAATTCATAGTCACTTTGCAGAATCCATATATTTTTGACCTCGATCTGCAAGAGCTATCTCTGAGGTATGGATTTCTTTGTCGTCTTGTTTCGCTTCTTCACTCCATGACTTTAGCACATCTGGTGTTCCTTTCGAGTCCGCTTCCCTCCACGTTCTCATACCAGCAAATTCCTCTCATGAAGTGGTTCTTTCAGGAAGAGCTCTGGAAACAGGGGTTTTGACCATCCGCGGTTGCTTTGTAGAAGCGCCTGGCGGAACTCGTCGTGAATTTACCCTTCCATTATTGACGGATGATGAGGAAGAACGACTTTACAAGAAGAGAAGCTGCTTAATAGGCGAGTTAGGTCGTACAAAGTATTCCGGCTTGGAATGGTTCCTTCGGCAAGGGAGTTCTGGAAGTACCGACCTTGCCATTGGCCCCAAAAAAGATTTTCGGTACCTGGAGTGCAAGGTTATCCCTCAGCAGCCTTTGTTGCGAATCAGACGAACCTCTGTTACTCATGGGGCTATTATGCTGTACAATGGAGAGAAGTAAGATTTTTCGTCACTTTAATTGCTGATATCAAACCTTCATAGGTTCACCATCCACGTAACCCTTGAGAATGTATCGCCTTTCCCCGTCGATTTTCTGCGGTTGGCTTTTGAAGACTCCACAATAGCCAGTGCTCAGCAAGCCCTATCAGACGGGCAGCTGTCGGTATTTGATACCTATGAAACCGAATATAGCTTGATACATCGACCGTTGTTTTCTTGGAATCAAGAGGACGCCAAAGATATCCAGCCTGGGGAGAAGCTTATTATCCCTGTGACATGCAGGGGTAAGGTCGGATGGTGAGACCCAAGGCACTCTCGCAGACATTAGTATTGAAGACCCTTTGAAGCACCACCGGGACAATCTACTTTTCGTACTCGCACATTCATCGAGAATTCTCAGACGAAGGTTCAGCTGAAGTGTTCCATACCCGCCAAATATCATATCCGGTGATGGTAACTGTTTTTGACATGCTTGAATGCCATGGGATGGATATTCTCCCGTTCCCTCTCAATTCCTCCCGCAATGAAAGTGCCAGCCATGGAACAAGACTGCAAATAGATGAGTATCACACTGACGACGAGGGATGTTGGTGTCTGTTTTCGATCAAGGTTAGGAATACGTACGGTTTGCCATTCCAAGTTTCATTGGAGAGGGTTCAAGAAGGTCAGCTACAGCGCATTTCACCATCTCGTATTAAGATTCCCCGATTTCAGGCGTTCCACACACCACAGTCACCGAGACTATCCCTCAAGGTTCGATGGCAAGGTAGATTCATCTGATTTTCTACGTTTACGTTTTTAAACCTGGTATTCAAGACTTGTGATTCCCATTCGAAAATTCGTCCTTTCGGAGAAAGAACGCTCACGACCAATACCTGCGTTATCTGATCGACAATTTGTTGTTCAGGAATCCAAACTTACTCAGCCAGAAACAGACCTTCAGAGAGAATTGTTTTGGTATCGAGAACATTTGTTCCACTGTATACGTGGGCAATGGCGAGAGGTGATTCTTCTGGTGAAAATGTTCATCTTTCTTTGCTCAAAACTCACAGATCGGGGGTCTTCGCTCTGGAGAACTGTCACTGCGGCAACAAAGGTTGTCTCTACCCATGTTAGAAACACTGCGAATGGAGAATGCACGCATCTGCATGTCTCTCATCTCCCGTGATAACTCACGTCCACAGGACGAGTCTGCCGAGGCACTTGATAGGAGGTTCTTCCCCCCAGCGAACGAATTCGTGTACCTTCGGACGAAAATAACGAACGTGTCTCGTAAGTGGCAGACGTGCTGATTTCGGAATTTTCTCAGGTTTTCGACATAGGATTCTCTCTCGTATTTACTATGGATCTGGAGATGGAACCATCAGAATATGTCATCCATGAAGATGTTATTTCAGACGTGGTGGTGGGCCGGTTGCAGAGTGGTGATTCCCGGGAGGTGGAGACGGCAATTTGCTTTCTTGCAAATGGTCGTTTCGAGATTTCTGCGGATGTGAGAGTCCTGGAGTTTCGAGGAGCTCGTGCAGGAACAGGTCATCTCATCGCGATTGTAGAGGAAGCCACTGCGAGGTGAAAGTTCGGGAATTGGGAATTCGGCACTCCGCAGAAATGGTTGGTTATGACTTTGCCTAGTACTCAAAACAAGTTATCAAAACACTTCGTTAATTGAATTCCGAGTCATCTTGGCGGAACGCAGCAGAATAAGCGAGTATGGTTCCATACACCAGCCTAAACATGTCTCGTCAATAATCCATCGTTTTGTAGGCAATGGACGTACCCTCCTCCAACAATGGACAAGACGCAAGCTTGGGGAACGATGACTTCTGAATGAGCCAATATTATTGGCAGAGCAAAGCCAGATAGAACGATAATGGAGGTGATGAATCGACCCAAATCGATGGGACCTGACCCTTCTCCATATTCATCTGAGCCACAGTGGGCAAAGATCGCGTTTGGCAGAGGTGCAATGACAAAAGTCAGGGCTAGAAGTATGGGTACATCATCCCTAATCTGGATTGAGATAAATCCGACATACCGACAAGAAGAGGTAACCAATTGTTCCAGAGTGCACATGAGAGGATGATCATGAGAAACCCGACGGCGAGGACAAAGGAGAGAAGAATAACGGCTATGATACGACCATCAGTGAACGCCACAGTGAACGAGGATGACCGCGTACTTTTGAGACCGGCTACCATGTTTCGTGGATTCTGGCCAGTCCTGCAGCGCAGTTAATACTTGGTGGTGTGTGCAGCGTCCAATCCTAACATTAGTAAACAATTATCATCACTTGTTGTCTCGTTTCGTACTAAGTTATGTACTGACATGGGAAGGTTGCTGGCAGTGGGCTCCGCGTGAATGCATTGTATTTCTTCTAGTTCGCTCACTTACTAACTAGTTTCCGACGTCGTTCTCGCCCTTCGGCACTGCAGGAGTACTTATAATAATTTACGTCCTCTCAGTTGAAAAAGATAAAGTCATTTCTCATGCAGCTCCATTAGGTCGTCTCTTTTGATAAGCAAATAAGTACAGGAGGTGCGATTTGCCAATATACTACGCACCAAGAGTATACATACAGATAACTATTGCCCCCGCCGCAGACCTCGAGTTGTGTACACATTCTTAGCGTCTGTCAATGTACTCACAGGAGGTCGAAGTTTTGGATGTCCAGATCCAATTTTAATTGCCTGTGTCAAGGGTGTAAAAATGCTGGAGTTTGTGGAGGTTGTGAGGGGTATATTCTCTGTTTCAACTAGGGCGTCTTCCCCCACGCCCTCGTCGATTTCCGCAAGGGGGATGTTTTCCGGTACAGATGTTTCGCACCCCACGTTCGCGGCGCCCTGCTCTCTCCATGTTCTCAGAATCGTCTCCCGGGGATTGGTTAAGTTCCACTGGTCCCCGTAGTCCCATGTTCTTCTGCAAGGGGTCATGCCAGTTGCTATGTCGTCTTTTGCACCATGTTCGGACAAAACCTCGGAGGCGGTTTGGAGATACCCGAGACTCGTCGATGCAGTCTTATGATATGCTTCGGTAGCCTTGACAAGTAAGGAAGACTTTCTCAAGGTTGAATATAGCTGCAAAGACTAACAAAACAAAGTAAGAACATACCTCGAAGCTGACCCTGTCTGACATCAACTTGATGTTTCTACCAACCGAAGTTACATCACCGCATCGATGCCTGTACTCCGATTGGACACTAGAACCCAGTGAAGTCGTTGCTTCAAGCCGTGCTCGCTTTGCTCGGCTGTGTTGGTCAAAGGCTATTTACAAATGAGAAGGGGAGATTTTCGAAATCGATGCAACATACCATCCTCGCAAGATCTGCTCATAGCCGCGGTCTGATTTCGTATCTGAGTTGAGTAGGCTGTGACCGATCCTGACACCACGCCCTCCAATTCGACAATCTGGGCGTTCATCTGGTCCTTAACATTGGATGTTGTCTGAAAGCAAGATCAGCGGTAGGCCCAATAATCTTGAATGGTTGCTACCTTAAAGGCGCCGTCTCTCGTCCGTTTCCCCTCCGCACTTCTCCGTCTGAGAGCCTCCATGATCACCACGCCATCATTTTCCATCTTTTCCATTATATTGGAATGCCCTTCAATAAGAGTCTGCATAGCTGCTTCGCCCTTATTGTTCCTGTCATGAAAAGCATGGACTGCATCGGTGAGGCTCTTCTCCCTCTGCGATGTAAATTCGCCGAGCAAGGATGATATGCGTTGAATCAGCTCGTCTTTTCCTGTCGATGTTCTTATCCTCTCGGCTTCCAACGTCTTCGATAATAGTTCATTCTGTTGCCTTAATCGCATGATCTCGTCGTGTGTTGCACCGATCACCAGGGATTTTGCCTGATGCGCCATGTCACGTTCCGCGTCGATGTGATCACTAGCTTCTCGTATAACCGCTTCTGCGAAGGATCCTGAAGCTTTGAGAGTTGCCTCTACTGCCTTGAACGTTTCGATGCCTGTCGACGCAATTTCTTGGCACATAGTTTCGCAAGCCTTCTTCAACTTCGAGGACCAGGCACTAAAGCCAACGGTCAAGGTTTGATGCATCTCCTGGATGACCGTATGAGCGATTTCCAGCGCCTCGGTCTCCAAGTCGTCTTTCGCCTGAATGACATCCAAGGCCTTTTGAACTAGTTGCATCTGGTCATTGACTCGATTGGAGGTAAGTGCCAACGCATCGAGTTCCCTCGTTGACGAGTCCACGGTTTCAGATTGGAGCCGAGCTATCCGCTGCGTGGAGGAGCTGACAAAGTCGTCGAGTGTCCGCGTCAATGATCGGCCCGATTGGGATATTGTCTTCCCTTGCGTGAGCACGGTGTGGGTATTCGAGTGGAAAACAGTAGTTTTCCGTTCTGTGTGGCATGTAAGGTGATACTAGAATATAGGGCGGGGAATAGAAATTACGTACCCAACTTTTCAAACAGTGCTTTCAAGTCCTGCACGCTATGTTGGGCGACTTTCTTGAGTCCAGTAGCCACCCGATCCAAAACTAGTTCCGTATCCTGGTGCGCTTGTCTTACTACAATTTCCTCGTCCAAAGCACTTTTGAGCGCGACAACCTCATTTTCCTTTGTCTCTACGATTCGCTCAGCGTCTTGTAGATGTTTCCGAGTCTCTTTAAGCTCGTCATCTCGGATTTTCAGTAGCCCGATACTCTGGTCGAATTCCTCTCTGACCACCCGCATCTTGCTTTCCACGATTTGAACTTGCTTCTGGGCTTCCTCCATTTCAGTGGCTTTCAACTCTTGTTCCGTGTTCATTTGGTTCCAAGTTTCTTCAGAGAGAAAAATTCCATTTTTCTCTCTCGCTGCGACCAGATCTGCTTTGAGACGTTCAATTTCAGAAACATAATCCTTGAGTAGCGAGTTTCGCGTGGTCCGTTGATTGAGCTCAGGTCTGTTGCGGATGGATTTGGCCCGAATGGCATAATCGAGAGTTGAAAGGGTCTCTTCCATATTAGAGCGAGCAGGCGAGATCGTGGCGACGATACAGGTTTTGGTGCGGCCACCAAGAGAATCTTGGAGCAGGCGAGTGAGTTTCGATTCGCTGAGAAATATCAGTAAGGCCACGCCCATCAGAGGAGCCGAACGTACCGATAAGGTATATGAGATGCCTTGTCCACGAGAGCAGTGATGACTCGGCCGAGAGTCAAGAGACTTTGATTGATCATGCCCGCTTCTCTCGCCCGTTTGTTTTCGGCTCCTGACCTCCCAATATTCTCTGATCCTGCCAAGTCAACAAGGTTGAGCTTTCCGACTTTGAGGAGATCTTCTCCAACAATCCCAGCCTCTTTAACATGTACAGTGATGGAAAAAACGGAATGCGAACGGCTCGAGTGGTCATTGAACTTTGTTGCAGCCATTTGCTTTCGCAGGCTACCTTTGGTCAACAAAGCTAGCGCGGCTTGAGAGTCCTTGACAACGACCTCCTCCAGACCTTGGATGGTGACCCCGCGTTTGCTAGAATCATCGAATATTTTCAGACTGGTATCCGTGAGCTTGCTAGAATCCTTGCCTCCCATCCCCATAGGCTGTGTTGCCCCAAAGGGTTGAGAGAGATCATTTGCCAAGAGGTCTCGGAGTTCTTCGTTATAGAGCTCAATGTAGGAAACCTTGACGCTATAGTCCGATTTTGATTGTTCAAGGTGATGGAAGAGTCGGAAAAGGACACGGGGAATCATGCCGGCGTTGGCAGATGGATTGCCCATCGGTGTTGGGTTCAAGTCACCCTGCATTGTGTAACTGGAGAAAAATACATGAGTGTGTATGGAGCTACACAAGTTGTTCACGTACGTCTTGCCTGTACCAGTCTGTCCGTAAGCGAACAGTGTACAGTTATATCCCATGAGGACTTCCTCGAGCATGGGGGCAACGACTTCGTGGTAAATCAAGGCTTGGTCTGCTTCGGGGCCAAATACGAGGTCGAAAGGATAAGTCCGAAGAGGTGGCAATGTGAGGACACCCATGCTCGATACAGGAGTTGATACCTCAATTGTGAGGTCCTTGCTTTTTGCCCCCTTTGAGGTGACAATGCTGGGGGAGTTATCCTGGATCTCGCGCTCGGAGCGCTGTCGACAGCGTATTACAACTTGTATGTTCTTCTCTGCATCTTGCGCGGGAGCAAACTTGTGGTTATTTGGATCGGTTGCCGACGTTGATGGAGCTGGATCCTTTGGTAGAGACTCATCGAGTAGACGCGTACTTGAGGCAGACCTGGACATGACCGACCGTGACCTTGGGAGAGGGGGGATCGGGTTGTTGACTCGGGCACGCGAGGAGGCTGGGCGGCGTGTAGCCATGCTGGCAGAGATAGCGAGCAAGAAGGCAGCGACAACGACGATGGTCGCAGCTCACGATCGGGCCAAGGAGTGTATTCCGACCGTCAACAGAACGCGTTCGAGTCACGTGCCAATAAACATCCTTCGTCGATTCCATCATGGGCAAACGCAAAAAATCCTCCAGGAAACCTGCACCAGCGCGTCAAAAAGTGCCATTGGGTACTGTCGCTACATTTCACACCTAGCGCTTGCTCACCGTGTGTAGATACGGCATTCACTTGTCTGTTCTGTCACCATGATAAATCTGTCACCGTCCGGCTTGACAGAAAGGAGGGCGTCGCGCATCTTGTTTGTAGGGTCTGCGATCAGCGTTATCAGAGCAAAGTGAATCGTAAGTCGTCACTAGTCTCGATATATCTTTGTGATCTTCCACTTCGGCAGACCTCACTGAAGCCATTGATATTTATTCCGAGTGGATCGACGCAGCAGATGCCGCCCAGAGAGAAGGGCCTGCACCGCGTCGTCCAGCGGCATCGAGCAGTGACAGACCTGCGCCGGCACCAGCTTCCGTGGACAGCGATGACGATGATGAGTAGTCTCACTGCCAAGACACGCAGTCTTCTTTCTTTCTGACGTTTAGAAACCCACATTTTGTTTGGACTTGGCATCACAATAGCAATGTACAGTACAATAAGTAATGGCATTCTCAGTGGATTACTTGTGAATTTCTTCTGCCACTCAACTCCCGTTGCGTAACAACAGCAAACACCTCGCCTTGCAGCTCGTCCATAACTTGCATACCGTGTCAATTACTCACAAAGCCTCTTCCACTGTAGGACGCCACTATGGCAAGTTCAACCAACATCAAAGTCGTCTGTCGGTTCGTGTCTCCTAGCGCGCCTCGCGGCATGCGCTCATCCTATCCCATGCATCTTAGTTTCCGACCAACAAACGCGATCGAATCCCGCGAGGGCGGTGAAATCTGTGTGAGCTTTGACGGAAACCTTCAGACGGTTCAGTTGCGTTCCACTGCCGTCGGTTCAGGGCCGGAGAAGGATGGATTTACGTTGGATCGAGTCTTCCCGATGGGAACGAAGCAGCATGAAGTATTCGACTACGGCGTCAAAGAGTGAGTCTTGCCATCCACTTGCGTGTGCAAATGCGACGCGATTAACGCACTGATCCCAGCATCGTCAAAGGTAATGACCGCACCATTCGCCTGGCCACACTCTCTGCCCCAGATCTTACAGTTTTGCCCCATGCCAGATGTTCTTGACGGGTATAATGGCACGGTTTTTGCATACGGTCAGACTGGAAGTGGAAAGACGTTTACAATGATGGTACGACCATTGTTTTCTTTCTTTTCCTTCAAAGCTCCAACCCCTTCAAGGGCGCGGACATCGATTCTGATGAGCTGAAAGGCATCATACCTCGTATAACGGAGCAGATCTTCCAATCAATTGTTGAAAGTGACGCACATCTGGAATATCTCGTTAAGGTCTCATACATGGAGATTTACCTGGAACGGATCAGAGATTTACTCGCCCGTACGTGCACCAATTTATGCTATCACAAATATTGACATTTGATTCACCTGGTTCACTAGCCCAAAATGACAATCTACAAGTTCACGAGGAGAAGTCCAAAGGTGTTTATGTGAAGAACCTGTCCGATTACTATGTCAGTAGTGCTCGAGAGGTGTACGAGATCATGCGCACCGGAGGTGCAGCTAGGTCAATTTCATCGACGAGTACGATACCTATACTCGTTGTACTCGACCACCACACATTGATTTTTTACTTTTCGTCTGACAGACATGAACGCCGAGTCGTCTCGTTCGCATTCAATCTTTTTGATTACCATCCAACAAAGAAATACCGAAACAGGCGCGCTAAAAACCGGTAACCTCTACCTTGTTGATCTCGCTGGCTCCGAAAAAGTGGGCAAGACGGGAGCATCGGGCCAAACCTTAGAAGAGGCCAAGAAAATAAACAAATCACTCTCTGCATTGGGAATGGTGATCAACGCTCTGACGGATAGCAAGGTATATTTTTCCTCTTTTTGCGGTGTTTCCATCTTGTGTACCACCCCCTAATGCTGGTTTTCTACAAGGCGAAGCACATACCCTATCGTGATTCCAAACTTACACGCATATTGCAAGAGTCTTTGGGTGGCAACTCTCGGACGACGCTTATTATTAATTGCTCCCCGTCATCATACAACGAAGCGGAAACCCTCTCCACATTGCGATTTGGTATACGTGCAAAGTCAATCAAGAACACGGCCCGGGTCAATGCCGAGTTATCGCCTCTGGAGCTTAAAGGTCTGTTACAGAAGGCGAATCTTGCCAACACCAACTACCAAAACTATATCACTGCCCTCGAGGCCGAGTTGGCCATTTGGCGCGCCGGAGGTCACGTGGAGCAGGCAGAATGGACGACCCCAATCAAAGTGGCTGCAGCTCCTCCAAACGCTGCACATAAGAGGCCACCGACATCTACCCCACCTCAGTCGAACTCACGCACCATGACTCCTGTCAACCCGGTCATCGAGGGTCTTAGAGGCGACTTGGAAAGTCGTCCACAAACTCCGACGGTGGTTGGGCTTGACAAGGATGAGAGAGAAGATTTCTTGAGGCGGGAGAACGAACTTAGTGATTCTCTGGCCGAAAAGGAATCTACCCTTTACGCCGCGGACAAACTTGTCAAGGAATTGAGGGAGGAATTAACATTTTTGAAAGAGCAAGAGGCTTCAGTCAGCAAGGTGGGACCCCTACAATTTTCCCTCTTTTTCCTTAACGATTAGATGTTCCTCGTTATCTCACCCTCTTTTATATAGGAGAATAAAGTAATGTCGAGCGAGCTCAACGAGTCCAGGTTGCAGATAGAGAGGCTAGATTATGACAACAAGGAACGCAATATCACTATCGATATCCTGAAAGAACAATATCAGGATGCAAAGAACGAATCGGACGAGCTCAGGAAGCAGGTGTCAGAGCTCACGACGGCTCAAAAAGACGCTCTCGTCGCTGGCGACAAGGAAAAACGCAAACAAGAAAAGATGGCAATAATGATGGCCAAATTCGATGCAGTTCGTTGTTTGGATCTTGTCTCCAGTTCTGAGCTAATTCATCCGTCCATGTCAATTCATAGCAAGGTGCATTTTCTGAAAAGGACGAACAGCTACGACACCTTTTGGTGAAATTAGATGGGACAGACGTTGCAGGATCTCTGACCTCGGAAGACTTGACGGCGATTAGAAGGCAGCTTTCAGATGGTCAAAGCTTGGTAAGAGAGTCGGTCGATAGACTCAGGCAGAGTCAGGAGGAGAACGAAATTGTAACGCGAAGGCGGGACGAGCTGGAAGCTCGGGTCGCCGCCCTAGAGACCGAGTACGAGGAGCTTCTAGGTCAGTGCGGTTATCGATCCCATAGTTTGTGCTTGATTGTGGATAATATTAGAAAAAACGATCAACGACGAAGAAACGAGCGATGTCGATATGGGCGAGTCCATGGTGGAGCTCAAGGTTTGTTGGGATTCTATGTTGTGCCGTCTTATTAATTGAAATCACATGCAGAGCAAACTCGAAGCGCAATACGTCGCTAAACGCGAAGCGCATTTGAGTGAAGTCGCAGATCTCCGTCAACAACTCGAGTTGAGAGGCAACGAAGTCCGTAGCTTAAATGCTTCCATTGACAGCCTGAAGAGCGTGAATGAGGAGCTCAAGGTAGGAGGTCTGAATTCCACTGAAACTTTGTCTAACGGGAGATGCCATCGTTACCACCCTAGCGCGCCTTTGCTGTTACATCCGCTGGTATCGAAGGTGGAAAGAACCTAGCGGAAAGTGCACAAGATCTTGAGCGGACTCGAAAGGCAATCAACGTCCAGCTTGCGGAGTTTGATGGCGTCAGGAAGTCTCTCATGCGCGATTTGCAGAATCGTTGTGAGAAGGTGAGAATGTTTTATTCTCGACGTGCTGATGTTTCATGTCTTCCGCCCAAGGTCGTTGAGCTGGAAATCCAGCTCGACGAAATCAAGGAGCAGTACAACAATGTAATCCGTAACAGCAACAGTAAGGCCCAACAAAGGAAGATGGCCTTCTTGGAACGAAACCTGGAGCAGCTCACCTTGGTGCAAAAGCAGGTAATGTCGGATCGGTTTTTCAGTTGATTGCTTTTGTTTTGATGTACTCTGGCAAACAGCTTGTCGACCAGAACTCGACCTTGAAGAAGGAAGCGGGCGTTGCTGAACGCAAGCTGTTGGCTCGGAATGAGCGGATACAAAATCTAGAAGCCCTGCTTCAAGATGCCGACCGCCGGTTGTCAATCCAGAATCAGAAGTTCGAGGCTCAACTGCAAGCGGTTAAGGAACGATTGGACCAAGCTCGGGGTATGTTCATCCTCGATATGTAAAGAGATAACCTACTGGGCTAACTATATTCAGCGCAAAAAGCGGCATCAGCTTCGCCGCTTGGGTTTGGGCGGATCGCAAAGCCCCTACGTGGTGGCGGAGGAAGCGCCACGCCTGGGTCGATGCCGACATCCATCACGGGAGGAGGAGCCTCGCCGAACCCGTTGGCGAGATTACAGAATGAAGAGGGGTGGGTGCTTCTTTTTTTGGTCATTGGTTGGAGCTGATGTGACATATTCGGTTCCCTCTTTTTTGGCACCAGGTCTTGTGAGTATCTGACTGAATGTTGAAGAGGATGGTACTCATTTTTACGCAGCGAAACGAGCGTCGTGGTTTTTCAACACTGCTCGATGAGTGGACTAATGATACCCGGCTGTATATATCTAATACTTAGGAACTAATTTACATTGGGGCAGAGGCTTTACGTCACGACGGGGACCTGAGTATCCCCGAAAAGGAAAGGGGCAATTTGGAATGATTATGTTGAAACGGCTTGGAATATTGCCTCCGCCAAAAACCTCTTTCTACAGAATTCCCGCATGGCTTCCGAGTCGTAACCTAAACTGTCTTTTTTGGTCTACTTATCTTTCGACGCGTCCCTCTCCGCGTCACAGCTACTACTACGCGTAATAGTGAGTTCACTCTCCTTCACGTCGTCCTCAACGTTCACCAGAGTGCAGCGTATAATTCAGTATAATGTCCCGCAACTCCTCGCGGAAACCCTCCAATTCGTCCACAAACTCACGGGCCCATTCCCCTCTGAACTCTGCAACCGCCAACGTACTCCCTCCTCCTTTGCCCATACCGACTTTAGCTCATCTTACCTGGCAGGCACGAGGACATCCCAGTCTGAGTCCCTCAAGCGTCTATGGAGTGGGCATCGGTAACACCAATAGTTTCAAAAACCTGAATTCCGGCTGGCAGGTACGTCTGGGACGCTTGTCCCTGTGCCCTCACAATTCTACCGTTTCAGGTTTGGGGTTCTTCCGCACCCACAGCAAAAAGGAACGTGTCGGTACCCTCCGCAACAAATGGGAAAGACTTACCTCAATCCGACAGTCATTCTCGTACCCACCTAACGGATCGATGGTCCCAATCGCGGAGCTCTAGTGGAACTTGGGACGAAGAACTGCCGAAGAATGACTTTCCATCCATTGCAAGTCTCTACTTCTTTCTAAACCTAGTGGTCTTACTGTTTCCCAGGACTCTCCATCCACAATATCACACCAGACCAGGGCACTGACCATGCACACTACGGCGACTCAGGCTACCTTTTCTGGCCCAAGAATGGTATGTTTGAATTGAACTCTTGACATCTCCAGTTCGTGACTCCTGGCCAAGGATGATCGATCCATTGGGTCCAGAACTGGGCAATATTCTCCGCATGGATATAATACCGGTCCTGGAATGGAAACCTCCCATTTCCTTTTGGCACCCTCGCCCCCAAGGGCTCTTCTCCCGGCATATTCAGACCAGCCAATCAGTGCTCCAGGTGTCGTCAACCCAGAAACAGTCCCAACGGATGACGTGGCGCAACTGATCGTCCCTTTACGTGGTATGGCCGTCGAGGATGACCATAATGTTCACCATAATCCTGAGCACTCTCGGCATTACCGTGCACCCCCGATGCTGCAGACTCAGGCATATGGTACCTACCCTCAACCAGACTACAATCCATATTACCTCCACTCCAGGCGGGACCCGTACGTTGATTACCAATATGGATACCCACCCTCAGATCCATCCCTGTATGGCCCGCCTGCTATAAGTGCGGCGCCATTGACAGGGCCTTACCAAGGTGTGGGTGCACAGATTCCCCATCTCAATGCTGTTCCCGAGATGCATCGCCAGCCGGGAAGCTTTTACGAATATGGAGCCGCTCGTCAAGCTTCGCAGCTCTACTACGCGTCCCACCAAGCAGTCATGTATCCGCATCCTCCTTCGTCAATGATTGCGCCGCAGGCAGTCGGCTCACTAGTTGATAAGAAGCATGAAGCCGAGGTGTGTCTTGTTTGTTTCTATTGTTCTGCAGAGGGCTATACCCCATCCTCCTTTTAGTTGACTCCGCGTGTTTTTGTGCATGGTAATGTACGGTCGACCTCATCTCCACATCCCCAGGTTTATCCTACTCCCTTGGACTATCCACCTCCCCTGCCCATCATGATGTCCGGCGCAGCAGGAGCCTATGGCCTCAACCCGTTGCATATGTATCCCCGCCCAACGCGTCGAAGTGATAGTAATGATCTGGTCACCACCCTGCGTAGCCCGTTACTGGATGAGTTCCGTGCAAACAAGGCTCGTAAGTGGGAATTTAGGGTAAGGAACTAGACATATGTGATGTCCTTGATTAACCCTCATCCACTTAGGACATCTTCGGATATATTGTTGAGTTTAGTGGCGACCAACACGGCTCGCGCTTCATACAACAAAAATTAGAAACGGCAACGAGCGATGAAAAGCAGATTGTATTCGACGAAATTGTGCCCGCTAATACCCTTCAGTTAATTCAAGATGTTTTTGGCAATTATGTCCGTCTCCTCGTGTTTATTGTTGGGTATTGGGGGGCTGAGATCCTGGTGATAAATAGGTTATCCAGAAACTATTTGAACATGGAACTCAAGTACAGAAGACCCGTCTTGCAAATACAATGGAAGGTCATGTTCTGTGCCTTTCGTTGCAAATGTATGGTTGCCGCGTGATACAAAAGGTAGGAGCGTCTTATAACATTCTTGTCTTTCTCTGGCCTCATAGATTTAACAGGCGATCGAGTACGTTTTGCCAGACCAACAAAACGCCTTCGTCCGGGAGCTTGAACCATATATTCTCAAATGCGTCAAGGACTCCAATGGTAACCATGTAATTATTCAATTCTTCCTTTCATATGTAACATCTGCTGATTTGGATTCCACTTCACATTACCTACTGAAGGTTATACAAAAATTGATCGAACGAGTATCTCCAGACCGCCTTGAATTTGTTCAAATGTTCTGCGGAAATGTTTTTGAATTTGCGACCCACCCCTACGGTTGCCGGGTACTCCAGCGGTGTCTCGAACACCTCCCAGAAGAAAGAGTGAGGCCTTTCATGGACGAGCTCCACAACTGCACTACGAACTTGATGCAAGATCAATTTGGGGTATGCCTCCCATGCTGACAATTTGAAACATATACTTGATGTCGCTCCAGAACTATGTCATCCAGTATATCCTTGAACATGGAAAACTACAAGATCAGGCGCTCGTCATCGCCAAACTGCGTGGTCAGATGTTAAAGATGGGAAGGCACAAGTTTGCGTCAAACGTCTGCGAGAAGGCTCTTGTCTGTGCCGAACCGGATACCCGCCGACTTCTCATCGACGAAATGCTGATCGCCTCTCAAAACGGTGTTAGCCCGACTGTCACCATGATGAAGGACCAATACGCGAGTGAGTTGTGTGTATTGTACTGATCTTTCATTTGCTGAATTCATGTGTGGCATAGACTACGTACTTCAACGGGCATTAACCGTAGCAGATACTGATCAAAAGGAGGCACTCATCAACGCGATCAAGCCTCATCTCGCAAGTATGCGCAAATATTCCAGCACCTACAGCAAGCATCTCATCTCAAGTCTGTTCATCGCTCCCAAGCAAGATTACTACATCAACTGACATGCCCTTATCTCTCACAGTTGAACGAGTGATTGAAAAATGTGCCTCCCAAAAGTTCGATTCAACCCTACCTCAATCAACTTAATTGTCATCACACCTAATAATCGCTTATCCAAGTAAGCATACATTCATTTTGCCTCTTGCAATTTACACCCGCATTCCGCATATATACCATCCTTATAATCACTGTATCCTTTTCATCACTGCACAACATCCTTCGAACATCATGCATTCCTTCCAACCAACGGTTCTACAATATTTGATTTTGCAACGTTAACATAATTGCTACCTTCACGTTGAAATCTTTAAATTTCTACTGTGTAAGTATACTTGCTCCTTTCTTGTCGATACCAGACGTCCCCTACCAAGTACATACATACACCCTGCATCTAGTCTCCTACATAGTGACATGCATATGGCACTTTCGTTCCGATGTCACAGAGTACTTGTGAGTTGCTCTAAATATGACGTGTCGTATGCAAAGGCAGACAAACAGTCAGAAAACTGTAACAGACGAAGACTGGTCCTTACACATCATGGCCAGTGTAGAGGCTGCCGCCTCGCTTTTTGGTTCAGATGAGGTGTTCTCTGACCCATTTGCAACCCTTACATCCCAGACGTCCGGTGATCAGTTCTTCAGTGACAGAACGTCCAACCTTGAATATATCGCTACCGCAGACTCCCATACCTCCAGTTACCCTACGTTACCGGGCTCAAGCGCAACAACTGGAGCACATGCAGAATGGTATGGTACCGAGGCTCCGTCACAGAGCGAAGAACGACAAGCAGTCATTGAGGAGGCCAGCTTCCCGACTGGTATGTTTCTATCTCACCCATCCATTTAGTTGTCGTTAAAGTCTCTTCCCCAAACCGATTACCCAGTAGAACAAGCTTTACTTGAACCCAATAATAGCATGGTGTACGATCCCTATCCACCCTCTGGGGTAGCGACCGGGCATTTGGCTACTGTCAATACCTCAACTCCTCGGTACAGTGACTACGGAACTGCCCATCCATTCAACGACAATATGTTGCCTTTGCAGCCCCTCGCGCCTACGACGTTCGCTTATACTCCCAATGGCCATCCTCCCCCGGCACCACAAAGCGCGAGCTCCCAATATTCTTATGCAGATGCGAATCATGGGAGGCCTGAAGTATCGAATGTTACTTCCACCCAACCAAAAAGGCTGTCCCCGGTATCAATGACAGTTGCTCCTCCTCCTCCATCGGCGGTACCGGTAGTAAATCGCCCCAAACTCCCTAATGCTTACGACCCACCGTTTCCGACATCGAGTAAACTGGCCAAAAGGGGAACACGGACTGTTGTGTCTGCTTCTCATCCCTACACGTATCTGTCGCACGAGCCGTCTGCTCCTGCTTCTGGGTCATTGCCAGGTCTGTTGCCCTCATCGCTACCCCCTTCACGACAGGCTGCTGCGCGATCCATACAACCATCAGGTTTCAGTAATGGCCCCACCAATGTTTATGAGCATGTTTCACGAGAAGACATGGTTAGCCCCTCGCACCTCAATTCTGGCCCTGAAAGTCGCGGTGTGGAGGCTGCTTGGGGTCATGAGTTCTACTCAAGGGAGGGGGAGTCCCCGAAATTTCAAGACGGTGGCCTACCCCAGACTTTACAACGCATGCCATCGTACCAGGGACATTTTCAAGCTCAACCGGCAGAATACAATACTTACGTTGCGCCTATGCAATCTGGAGACCCTGTCCAGCGACAAAAATCATATCCACAGCTGCCTCTCAGGAAAGCTCAATCCCGGGCTTCCTCTCCAATCTACTCCCATGATTCCATTTCCACTGTCCGCACTACCAGCCCTGCTCAAGCTGCTTCAATTCTTCCGCCAGGTCCACCTCATCGTAGTCCGTTCTCAAAGCCTTATGAGAATGGCATCATCAGCACTTCCTCCCCAAGCGTCGGCATCCAAAGTGAACAAAAGCGCCAAACGGACGAAATGGCTGCATACGGCTTTGCTCACGACGGTCCTACACCAGGAAATACGTCCCTTCCCCCGGCGACTATTCCACACCAACGTATATCGTCCCCTGCACTGGTACACGTGAACGGAGAGCACAGTTCCCCGGTAGCAACCGGCTATCCGTATACTACCCCGGATGGGAGGTCTATTTCACCTGCAAACTTTCGACAGGGTCCACAAAACATGGCGCGCCATCTGTATGACCCCAATGTTTCTCCCCATGGTCCTCAAAGGGCTCGAACGGTATCGCCTGGAAATCCTCTGGAACGCAATCGATCTATGTCGAGTAGTTCAATGTTCTCATTCGCTAGCCAGGAAGGTTCTGCGAAACACACACTGTCTGAATCCGACTTTACGCCGAGATACAGTATGACCACGAGCCACGAACACAGCCACCATCTGGTTTTGCAGAATGTACCCTCCGCCCAGGAAGTCTTGCTAAAGCCATTCCATACGTCATATGTCCCTTCTCCGTCTCTCTTGGGAGCGAACGATCCCTTGGGACGTACTGCTGTGCGCGTACCTATCTTAACCTTCGGCTTTGGGGGTAAAGTTTTAACTAGTTTTCACGGAGCAAATTTGCTCAGCACAGGGTTCGATGTCGCATTGTCCTCTCGAACCTCCACCAGTATTCGGGTCCGTATGCTCAAGGATATTATACCACAATCGGTGCTGGATAATTCCGCCGCCTCGTTTTTAGGACCACTGTTCTCTGAACCAGGGACACAGACCACGAGTCTCGTTCGCACTGGCCCTACTTCACAGACCAAGACAAAGAAGACACTCGTCATGAAGTATTTATCGGAAAGAACAGATGAACTGACTCTAGGTCTTCGTTATCTCGGACCTGGGAGCCTTGAAAGCCAACGAGCCGAAGGTAAAATCATCTTGATGAAGATTCTGCGGTTAATGGTGGAGTATGATGGGCGCCTCACTGGAAGGTAAGTAGACTTTAATCATGATGCCTCCTCTATTTATTGGTTTCGACGTGTAGTACCGAGCTTGATGCTGGTGTTCGTATTGCACTCATGCCCCGTTTAGAAGGGACTCTCGCTGGTGACAGTCCTACGCCGATATCTGGATTTGCTGCTCCATTTAATTCGTCCTCCTACGCTCCGGGGCTGTCTGGTCAATCCTACGAGAATCCAATCTCTACAACAACGCTCTTGGCCTCACATCTCGATAAGATCCAAGATTTTTTGCTTCGAGGGCAACGGAAACAGGCCTACCACTATGCTCTCGATGAAAAGTTATGGGCTCATGCTATGGTGATATCAAGCAGCATTGACAAAGAAGCCTGGAAAGAGGTCGTCAACGAGTTTCTCAAGAGTGAACTTGGGGCTCAGGAAACTAGCCACTCTATGCCTCTCATGAACGGGCGAGAGGGTCTGCGAGTTGCCTACAGTTTGTTCTCAGGTCAAGGTGCTGCTGCTGGTAGGAACCACTTCCTTGTACTATTATTGTTTCTCATAGTCTTTCAGTCCAGGAATTAGTGCCGCAGAATTTGCTTCTGAAGACGACCCGCCTACAACCCCTTCAAGCTCCCCTTCAGTTGACCCCGAGAACGCCGAACTTTGTCACGGGAGGGCAAGCCTTATCATCTATTCCCGCAGAAGCAATAAAACAATGGCCGGAGACCGTTGGTATGATGTTATCGTGTCCTCCATCGCAAGACACATCTCCTGCCTTGACAAGTTTGGGGGATCACCTAGTAGCAAACCAGCTAATCGAAGCAGGGCACATATGGTGGGTCTTTCCATATTATAAGTCTATTTTTTTTTTCAATGCAGAACCTAAGCTATCTTCTGTCTCCTCAAACTTCGCTGATGGGCGGCATTGGACATCCGTCTGCTCGAATGGTCCTTGTTGGATCTCGGAGTCCTCAAATTTGGCCAAGCTTCTACAAAGACCCAGATCCCATTATTCTTTCGGAAATTGTTGAGTTTGCTTTGTCCCTTGCACCTCCTTCGAGGGGACAAGAACCATTTACTGGCATAGCTCATCTTCAAGCTTACCGATTCATCAGAGCGATGTCATTGGCAGAAATTGGTGATCTTCAGCAAGCAAGTCGGTTCGTTTGGTTCTGGCATCTCGTCACATCCTTTCACTGACTGCGTATGACTTACAGGTATTGTGAAGCGATCAGCACGGCCGCTAATCGCAGTTCTCCTTATGTCACAGCACCTCTTTTAGAGCAGCTTCATGGCCTTTCGGAACGTATTACAGGGGTACAAGTCGGCAAGACATTCTGGACCGGGACCAAGATCAGCGCGCCTAGCTTTGATACGATCGGTGGATGGCTTGAGGGACGATTCACCAAGCTCGTCACCGGAGATTCTGAGATGGACAAGTCGCACGAGATCCCAATCAAACCAGATGCCAAAGAGTTTTCGGGCCCTTTTTCTCACTACAGCACCATCTCATCGACTGCCCCTTCGACAAGATCCTCCCCGCAGCCTTCTATTATGAACTACAACGTCCTTCCTCCCGCCCGGACTGGCTCAGCCATGGCGTATTCATCCCCTAACCCAGTCCCACAAATTGACCGAGCCTCTTCGGCCATCGATCACACCAGACGCAAGTCGTCTCCAGTGCTCCACATCATCTCACAAAATATATCCACTACCAACGGTCCCGGTTCGCCACCTATCGGAAATAAGTTCAATACACATTCGGCTCCATATAATCTCAGTCAGGAGGGTGGCAGTCCTGTGACTGCTAGACCCCCACTCACTTCAGATCTCCGTGATCAGATTGGCCAAGAGGCGACCTGGTGGGGTTCGAGTGCCTACAATGAAGGCAATGCCGTGCGAACGCCAACTGCAGCGAAATTCTTGCATGTTGATGAGAACTCGGTGCCAGAGTCCTCAGACGGTTTTATATCCTTGATGGATAATGCTTCCTATTCCGTAGATCCTCAACCCTCTTTTGGAAGTAACTATGGAGATCCTCACACTGATGATGATGAAGAGGATCTTGGATTTGGTAATACCAAGCCAAAGCCAACGACAACGAAAGAGGAGACGGTCAAATCTTCATCCACCGCAGAGCCCGTAAAAGATATTTCCAAGGAGCAGCCTGGTGCGGTATATCCTCTGTCTTTGGACAGTAATCTCACTTTTTCACCCTGAAGGACCAGGGGCTGCTCCTGCAACAGGGAGTTGGCTCAGTCGTTGGTGGAAGAAGAGCGATGGCCCTGGACCAATTAAGGCTAATTTAGGCAACGAATCGGACTTTTATTTTGACAAAGATCAGGGGCGTTGGGTGAATAAGAAGGTGAGGCGTTTTGAACCTACGCTTCCGCCTTAGATTCTGACATTCATTGATTTATTGAAGGCTGGAGCGGAAGAACCGCCCAAACCAGCTGTTCCTCCACCCCCGCCATCAAGGGCTCAGACTACCTCGCCAGGTATGGGCTCACGTCCACCCGGTGCTTCTGAATCAACAATGCCACCACCTACTCGTTCAGCATCCGCCATCGACTTGAGCACATCACCACCCAGTCGAACTGTAATGCGTGTCCGATCCAACTTAATCCCAACACCTGAATCCGCACCCAGTACACCCACTGGAACTAGACTAGGCCCACCAGCCCCGCCTCCAGGTCGACCACGATCTCAGGCGTCGAAACGGAATGTACGCAGCCGTTATGTTAATGTATTCCAGGAAGGGGGCAATGCGTAGCTAGGTAATGCACGACATAATTTATTAGACCCGGCAGTGCATCTGCTTCTCTTGGGTCTGGTTTCGCCAAATGTACCAACACTCACCACGTTTGGATACAAACACAACCGGATTTTCGTTCAGATAAGATGTTTTCCGCTAGAGACTGGGGATTGCGTGCTGGCTAGGCGAGGAGCACGTGATTCCACGAGAACGAGATTCACAAAGGGGGTAGCGCGGCTGGCGCCGCAGGGCCTGCTACGATAGCAATCGTGTCTGTTTTTCATAGTACGTGTGCGTGGTCTACTACAAGATAAGTTACATATCAGCTGCCAGCTGCAGGCAGAGGGCTACCGAGGTGGCCGTGTGCGCACGCCGCACACATAGTAATATTTCAATCTTATGTTCGTGCTTGAGATGGAAGGGACTCGGATACTTGAGGCCGGGAAGTGTGGGGAAGGAAGACGCTGGCTCTGGTGTTCAAAGTATGCGAGGACCGTCAAGGGCGCTAGTGTGTGGATTTTGCTTGGGCTCGGGCCGTGGCTCAGTGCTCCAAGAGGGGTGGGATGCGGGGGAATCAATGTTTCCTCGGGAGTGTGGGATGCACGACGGCACCTCAATTGGGATTCGGAAATTTCGAGAAGGTCATGTGAGGGGGTTCAAGTTCTGAGACCAAGTCACGCAAAAACGATGCGAGCATGCAGCAAGCCCCCCCAACACACTAGCTACGGTAGTAGCAGGAATTTCTTTAGGTCACTCGTTACGATTGATAGTATTGACGCAGTACGACGACACTATCGGCCTTACGACGGCACATATCCATACACTTTGTCGAGCCTTGGCTGTCATCAGTCGCTACAAGATTGAATCAAAAGGTGAAATAAATTGCTATGGGAAGTCACACAGGAAGGTGTAAGACAAGGGAATACTATGGGGAAAGCATTAGCTTAACCGGAAAAACTGAAGGTTTGGACAATCGGGAAACCCCCTTTCGTGGGTGGCTCGAAAAAAGAAAAAAATACCAACTCTAAAGACGAGTGTAACTCGGATGAGGGCCTCACACATCTCGCCAGGTTCAAGAATATTGAAATTATACCTCGAAGTTTAACTTTGTGGCGTTTTTAGGCAAAATGGATGCAGTACGGTTTACTTCCAACTGAAGTCCTTAAATATCTCCAGAAACATTTGGGACACCTATAGGAAAAGTTTGAAAGGATAGCCTACGATGGATACATATCAGTGAACATTATATTTGGGGATAGAAATGGCCAACCTCTGTTCTTTATCTTGAATAATGAAACCAGTATGGAATATACAACCATGAACACTCCCGTCCACAAATACACCTGTAACCGTTGACGTTGAGGAGATCTCTGGTATGGAACAACCATGACAAGTATCAAGACTGCAGATGCCAAAAGGCCGTCTGTAGAGAAGGGTCAGCAAGCCCAATTGACGATAACGACACGACATACAGGTGAATGCCACAACTGAGACTTCTTGCCCAAACTGGTTTTGGTAACCAGAAGCAATCCAACTACCATCAGGGCCACTGTAGGGAGAGCCTCTGATTCTTATAAACATGTAACCTGAAGTCATGACGAGAGTGACAGCGATTGTGGACACAGCCCATGTCCAACGATTTTGAAAAATGGGGGCAATGAAACGTAGAGCAGATAAGAAACCAAGGGCAAAGGTGAAGATGGTGATATAATGGGCCCAGTCAATAGGGTCCTTGTAGGGAATTGGGATGGGGGTGTGCTTGGACATGCTTTCCGCAAGTGGTGCAGGATCGAAACCACTGAGAGACGTTAGATTAGTGTGTGGAGGATGTCAAAAGGGAACTCTCACTAAGAGAAATCATATTTAATGGGGGGAGTCTTCGCCGATGCGCGACGGCCTTGGACAGCAGGATAGACAAGAACGACCGGAGCAGATTGCAGAGAAAGCTGAGGCGCCCAGCGAGGGACTGAGGAAATAACACGAAAGGCAACAACTATGTACGAACCTTCTGGAACACGTCCTGACCGTTGTCGAAATCGAGGGTGGCAAAAAAATGGTCGTCGCGGTGTTCTTGTGACACTTTCGACCAAGCTTTGGCGACAGCATTGTACGAGGGATCAAACTCTCTGTAGGGTATGTCAAGTGAATGCAAATCATGTGTATATAGTGGCACCAACTTGCACGGCAGACACCTGCGTTTGCTGTCGAGCGCGGTCAGATGGACGGTCGCGGACCACGTCCGGCTGGGGGACGTGAGGACGTCGAATAAGGTAGAGTTGAGCTTGATGACACCATTTCCTGCCTGTGAGAGCTGTATGAGATGATCTCGGGAGGCGGCAGCGACGGCAAAGGGGACGGCGAAGACGGCGAGCAGAGACTTCATTGGGAGTCTGATGGATGGACGTGTCACTCGGGTAACACGCAGATTCGGACTTTATGGCGTCCCATGCACTCCTTCTCCGTCTCTTCCTCTCCCCGTCGTTCTTCTCCGTCCATGTGGCTCTCAAGTACCTTCTGGCATACTCTGAAAACATTGGAATCACCTACTACCTTACCGCTAGGCTCAGCGAGCTCGACACGGCCGATCTACACGACGTCTGGGGCTTCGTATGGTATATATGCTCTTCATAGCCGTCCCACTCCATTTACCATCCTGCAACCAGTCATCTCCTTATCACTCGACCGTCCAGATCACGCGCTCTCGAATCTTTTGTCATAGAGCTCGCCCAGCGGTCGACCCATATTGCCATGATCGTACGTTAGTCTGTCGTTGGATGCTTCTCCTTTCACAATTATCAATTCAGACGTTATGGTTCATGCAAGCCGCTCTGAAGGATCTTTCGTCTAATCGGCACTCCACTCCATCATTTGCTGTCTGTCAACGCGTCTTGCATGCGTGCCATGACATTATCTTTGGCGACCCGTTCCCTCCACAGACATCCCCCTACGGCACCCTGAGTCTCCCTTCAAAATCCCACTTTTTACGGCGCAAAGTGAAGCACAATGCCGAACCCGTGATGGTTGGCATCGGAATGGTCCTCGCGGGTGCCCCAGCTATGCCCCAGATCACTCAAGTCATCGGTCGAGTCGCCGTTGAACAAGGACGAGTGGAGGGAAGCTCGAACGACTATAAAAGTGTTCTGAGCCTAGATGATGATTTAGCATTTGTCAATCAAGGTCATCAGAGTCTTATCGAGGAAGACCAAGACGAGGAGGACAGTCCCGACTCGGAGCGTGCGTACACCCCAGTTTTCGCCACTCAGAGGACCAATCCATCAACTGCGACCTTACCCAACCTGCTGGCTCATTGGACGACGGTAAAAGCTTCCCAAACAGTTCCTGCACTACCCCTCTACCTACGCCCTATGCGGGCATCTGAAGATCCATTCGGACAACTTGAGGGGGACGTCTCTATACCATACTCATCATCACCGTCTATATGTTCGTCTAGACTGAATTTAACTTCAGCTACCGTGCGGCGCGCAGATACCATCTTAGCAGCTTGTGACACTCAAACCCAAGTTCACATTCTGCGCAGCCATTATTGTCGGTCGGAGGTTCGGAAACGCTCTCCAGAGATAATATAGAAAGCTTATCGCGGGAATAGGTTCATTTTCTCCTGAGTTTGGAGAACATCAGTAACCGGTTATTGGTTATCCCTCGCCCAGCCAGAGTAAGTGCTCTTAGAGCCGAATTGACTGCGTTGAATCACAAACTCCCAGCCGAGGTAAATGCCACCATGCATTATTCACTGATTTCTTACTCGCTATTCAGGTCTGTATGCCCATGTGGTGCCCCTCATCAGACACGCCGATTCACGGTCATACTCAGGCTCATCACCGCATCGTCCGGATGCCTCCAGGAGAGAGTGTGGTATTGAACTCGGCAGAACGTGCGCCTTATCTCTTACTCGTCGAGATCCTCAGCGACGACCTCGACTTCCAACCAAACAAGAGGAGTAATAAGGAATTATTAAAACAGCTTGTCGTCAAGGAAGATGAAAGAAAACCTTCATCAGATTTAAATTCTTTCACCCGTTCCTTCGATTCGCAGCGTCAAGGCAGACAAGCCTCTGCCCAGGAGTTGGAGGTCCTGTCGGGTTCGATCTCGTCAGAGCCTCCAATCCCTTCAATGGATATACACCCCCCAGCCAGCCCTCATGATGACGAAGAGATGGACCTCGTGGAACAACTATATGGCCCAGAATCCTCCCTCCTTTCGCGAATGTTTGACATGTCAGACTCAGTCGTCCTGCCACCTCCGCCTAAGAACAAGGAGCTCGACATGGCAGCGTGGTCACGATCATCCTCGATACCTTCAACACCCGCCATAGAAAATATCCCACCATCAGCGGGACTACCATCTTTGTTTGCAAAGCCTCTTGCGGTACAGCCCGTGCCTTTCTCAACCTCCCTTGCCGGCGGTGACTCCCCCCACATGAAAGAGGTCTTCCCACTTCTTTCATTGGACGATTATTCTGAACGAATGCGCACCGCTGCAATAATGCTCGCTCAGCTTAATGCCAACCTTCGCGAAATTGTGACTCCAGCTGTGCAACCGAGTCCAAAGGTTCAACAGCAGCCAAGCTTGGCAAACTGGCTCCCAGGCTCAAGGTTAGGAGATGCGGACAGCGCCGCTACGAAATCTACCATATCAGATTATCCGATGCAGCGCATGAAACTTCAGCAATCGGAAGCGTCTGCCATTCGTGATCGAATTATGCAGGAGATGCTTGCTCTCGAGGAACAACGAACGCAACGTATGCGTGAGAACCACGAGGACGACAAGATAAGACTCGAGATTAGTGGCAGCGCCAAGTCAGCTGAAGATGAAGACATCATCAGACGAGAGCTTAATAAGGCTGATCCCTCCGCTATCGTCTTTAGTGAATCGTGGGCCGCGAAAAAGGTAAAGTCGACTTTTTGCAGATTTTGGAAGTAGTGGAACTCATGTGTTGTGCAGAGTCGAATTCGACATAGTTCTCCGTATGGACATTTAGGTATGAATTCCCTTGTTGAAATCAAGCCTTCCTCACGCAATATTCAGCAAATTGGGACTGCATTTCTGTCATCGTTAAAACAGGCGGTGATTTGCGACAAGAGCAACTGGCTGTCCAACTGATTCGCGTATTCCAACGAATATGGGAGGAAGAAAAGTGCTCTTGTTGGGTCCGCTAGTATGCCACTAGATTGTCAGGATAATCAGTGGCGTAACGGCTAACACTTTTTAGTTTTCGCATTTTAATCACTGGAGCGACATCTGGTTTAGTTGAAACCATCACTGATGCCGTGTCGATTCATTCGATCAAGAAAGCTGAATATGCTAGGCGAATAGCGGAAGGCCGATTAGCCCATGTTACGCTCCTTGATCATTTCAAATCAGTATGCACCTTATTTCGTTTATATATGAGTCAACCCCAACGACACCTGCAGAACTATGGCGACCCATCCTCCGCCAAATTCGCGAGGGCGCAGCAGAACTTTGCCAAGTCGTTAGCAGGTGAGAGTCCTCATGAAGCGTCGCACGTACGTCAACCCACCAGGCCAACAGGATATTCGCTGGTCACGTATTTTCTCCAGATCAAGGATCGTCACAACGGCAACATCCTGCTGGACCGTGCTGGCCATCTGATACATATTGATTTTGGATTTATGCTCAGCAATACGCCAGGAAATATAGGTTTCGAGGCAGCCCCATTCAAATTACCTCCAGAATATATTGATGTGTTGGGCGGTGTGGAGGGGGCACCTTTTCTGGAATTCAGACGTCTGTTCAGGGAAGGCTTTGAGGCTGCGCGAAAACATTGTGATAGGCTTATAAGTAAGCGCCATTTCAATGCATCGGCGGGGCCTAGAATGATATTCCTGCTTTCTAGCCTTGGTGGAGTTGATGGAGAAAGGTACATTAAGGCTTTTCTCATGTCTAATCGCTACTTGTAAAGTAACCTCCTTCGTTGCCAGATTCTGCTCTACCCTGTTTTGCTGCATTTGGCGAACAGACCTCGGTTCAACTAAGGGAACGATTCCAGCCTCTCTTGACACACTCTTTGGTGGGCGGCTACGTGGATAGGTTGATTGATAGTTCACTTGGGTCACATTGGACACGTTTGTATGATACTGTAAGTTCCTTCCTGTTCATAAGCACTGAACTGATCCTTACACATTTACCAAGTATCAGTATTATTCGCAATCAATCTTATGATACTATATGACATGAGTCCTTCTGAAACATGAGTTCGTCACCTGGATGTATTCCTCAGGAAGAGGATGCCCACTCTGCCTAAGGGAAACGCGTAGTACCGGCATATACATACCAAACGTGAGATAAGTAGGCACAACAATCAGTGGAATAAGGCGTCGTATCTTTTCAAACAGGAATACCATTCATAGTCTGCAGATCAATGAGCGAGAAATCGTTGCAACGAGCAATGAGACCTTTACCGAAGTTCTGCGTCTCATCACACCAACATTTTCCTTTGTCATGATAAGGAGTTTGTGGGCAGTGTTGGAACGGCTCGTGGCGATATCCTGATAAAAGATGAGTTAGTTCGATATAACCATCAACCAAGCGTATTCACCGATGTCGTTGAAGAAATGCTAGCAGGAAGATCCGTTAGCATGAGAAAAGATACTTGTAGGACTACGAACGATCTGCTCCTTCTTCGCAAAGAGCGCTGCACCAATACTATGCACTGGAGCATCTCCCCATCGCTGTGCGATGTACAGTCATCAGTGAAATAATCAACATCGGACAGGAGGACAGTAGCAACCTCGTAATAAAAACCACCCTTCTGATCAAGGAAGTCGAAGAATTTTTGATATGCCTCGCCGCGCCAGAAGTCCAAATCAGCGATTTCAAAATTACTCCAAACTGAGCATTTGAAAAACGGTTAACTGGCGACAGGGAAGTAGAGGAGCTAGATATGCCCACAATGACAGAGGTTATAAGTTTCACCGGCATTGTCCGAGATGAATGACATGGCATTATCAGGCTCAACCAACTCTGGATGGAGTTTGGTAAACTCTGAAAGGACAGACTATGAGTAATGGTTCTTCAATGTTGAATCATATCAAGTCACCTTTAACGGTTCTCCATAGAGTAGGGATTGTGGCTTCATATTCATACAAAGATATGGTGAAGCCTGGGGAGAGTCACGACCTATGAGGAGGTATGAAGAAACCAGGGAGCTGACCATAAACTTTCTTCTTATCTTGCATGAGGAGAAATGGATCGTAATCAAGGTCACAGAAGAACTTCACGCCGGGTCTGAAGATATGAGAAATATTGGGACAACAATTCAAGTTCAAATGCAACTTACTCGACCCTAAGTTAACGGTCAGTACAAGTTGAACCCGTGAAGGGTAGTCATACCTCCAATAGTATTTGTACTGATTCACAAGTTCATGCCTCCAGAAGAACTATAGAAAGAGTTGACACTCTGTCCAGGAACTCAAGTAAACACTCACGCCCGAGTTGTAGCGACACATGTTTCGATATCTAGATGAATAGAGAATTAGGCTAGCGATGTTGACGGTGAATTTGGCGTACGGAAGGCTGCCTGGACAGTAACATGCTCAGATGACACGATTCGAATGAAAGGCGGCACTCACCTCCATATATAACCTTGTTGTCTGCCATGGTTTGACGAGCCGCAGAGGCTATAGTCTCGTTGATCCAAGAGGGTTGATTCCAGTCGGCAGAGGGTATGAGGCCAAACTGGACAGATGCGCCAGTAAGTTTTGACACCTGCCTATGATGCAGAATCGTCAATTAATGGCACTTTTTGGGGGATTGACTAAGTACTTCTTGAAATTATCCTCGAAGGGGGCGTCGTTGAGGAAGACGTAGGGATATTGGAATTTCTTATTGAAGCGGTCCTCCATTTGCTTCATGCTGCTGAGGACACCTTCTAAGTCGGAGTTTCGAGCTAAGGATACAATCAGACTCTCCAAGCCTGAGCGGGACGGTTAAGCTGGGTACCCAATAACACGAATGTAGCGTTGGCCTTCCGGTCTGGGGTCACCGTTGCGTTACCCTTGTAGTAGTACTCCTCTGGAACAGGGTCCTTGTACGGCGGTTGTTTTTTTGGACCAGTCAATTGCAATATGGATGTAGCGCGTCCGTATCGTTCATTGGAGAAGCTAAGGAGATAGTGGATGCTGATCTGGATGGGAAGGTTAAGATGACACCACTAGTAGAGCTTGACTGGAACGAACGATTATGGCCAGCACAACCACCACATAACGCATTTGCCTCAACATCGTGGACGGAATGTTGTGGGAAGTGTATCCAATAATCAATTTGACAAAGACCGACCTATCACGTGCCTCTGATTTATCCAAGATTTATCCATACCGTAGTGTGTTGAACGTTAACCTTTCCTCACTTATTGTACTTGAACGTTTATCCGAGTTCATAGGGGATCCCATCTCTGCGACACATGGCCTCGAATCATACAAGCTGGTGTGTTACTACAGGGTACTACTACATGATAAGCTGTTGGTAGTCAATGGTAGAGTCTTGAGGCCGATCGGAGATGTGCAAGGAAAGTCCCGTGATGTGCGTTGTGCATGTTTGGTCATCTTTTTCTCTGTAACGAAGTAACCCGCGTTTGGTTCAAAATTGTCAGTTACATGGACGCCAGCGCGCAATTACAAAAGGACGTCGTCATCGACCCCCACCACCCCGCCACTCCCTCATGGTCCTCCTATTTCAACCCGATTTCCCCACTAAAGGATGCTTTCGAGCGGATAGTGCAGTTTAAAGCCGACCTCGGCCTACCACACCCAGGCACCGTCGAAAATATCCAGAAGGAAGTCAAAGGTAGTAGACTCCACTTCGGTTTCCGCAAGACTTATCAACCTCCTTTCAGCGACACATCTAACCAATTACATGTTCGATGGCGCTCGGGCCGACTTGACCAAGAGTCTTTCAGCAAGCCCACTCTTCCAAGTCACGCATTCCTTCGCTTTGGGTTCGCAAACCCTTCCTTCATCCTATAACTTTGGTGCAATATTCGCCAATCAACAGGTCTTTCTATATATTCCAATTCGATGTGACGCCCGTCTCAGTTCATTTTCCTAGATTTTCCTGCAAGGGGGAGTTGACCATGATGGCAATGTTAATGCGCGTATGAATCAAGGATGGACTCCGAATAGCGTTACCAAAGCTCAAGCTCAAGTAGGTCCATATTCATCTATCGTGGAATAAACAGGACTCATACATGGGTCCAGTTTTCGTCTCAGCCATCTCAGAACATGATTCAGCTAGAGCATGACTACCAGGGCCAAGACTTTAGCCTCAATGCCAAGGCGGTAAACCCCTGGCCGTCGGATTTGACCGGTATCTACATCGGCAGTTATCTGCAATCCCTCACCAGAAATTTTGCGGTTGGAGTCGAGACTGTCTACCAAAGGCCCTCGCCTGGTCTCTCGGAAATGTCAATCTCATATTTAGCCAAAGTCACTGCAACACAGAAAAACTGGATCGCAACTGCTCAAGTCCAACCAGCTGGCATTTTGCAGGCGACATACTGGCAGAAACTGAGCGAGAAGGTAGAGGTGGCTGCTGATCTGCAGTTGATTGCTGCGACGGGCAGGAGAGACGCGGTCGCGACGCTGGGTGCCAAATACGACCTCCGGTTGTCAACGTTTAGAGCACAGCTTGACTCGTCAGGCAAAGTTTCAGCCCTCCTTGAGCAACGGTTCACTCCCGCGTTTGCATTCTTGGTCTCAGGAGAGATTGACCATCTCAAGGTACGAATCCGACTGTCGTTGTCCCCTTGTACCCGCTCATTTGAAGTCCAGAATGCCGCCAAAGTTGGGGTTGGTGTAATGATTGAGAGTTCATCGCTCACGCCGGAGGAGATGGGCATGCCCCCACAGATATCGTCGTAATTTATAATATTACACTCCTTAATAACGATTTAATGTGGAACTGGTGTCTTTCAAGTCTGATGAACTGGCTTTCTTTATTTAAAACAGTGTCATTGAATGTATTCGGCATTCAAACTTCTGACGCCGAACCATGAGCCAACCTCTTCTTCAACTTCGCAACGTCTCTTGCTCTAAAGATAACTCGTCGCTCTTCACCAGCCTCAATCTAACGGTCAATGCAGGTTCGTCGCGCGCGAATCATCATCGGAAGCACTGTCATTCATTGTGCTTGATCGACAGGCGACATCGTTGTTCTCCGTGGCAAGAGTGGCTCAGGCAAAACAACCCTCCTGAAATGCATTGCTCATCTTGTACTTTATGACGGCCAGATAAATTATCGGGGGAGGTGGGGCATTCCTCTGAGATCCTACGTATCGTCGATTCTCACTGCTGGTTGGCGCTGCAAGGTCTGCCGTGTCTTTTGGTCAGCACTAACGTTAACGCATCGATATCAAACGCATACGATTCTTTTCTTCCACAAGGTGTACCCTTATTCCGGACTCGAGTACTCTACGTCCCACAGCGGCCGTCGATGTTGCCAGGGTCGCCCAAGGATTTCCTTGCATCAATAGCATCTCTTGAATCTCACAAGACCACCATCCGGACAAAAGGCAGGGACGCTGATCCATCTCCACGAAACACACTTGGGCGCGCCATGCAAATTTCCCAGGACTGGCATATCGAATCGCAATTGTGGGAACGGGAATGGTCAACTCTCAGCGGTGGCGAAGCTCAGAGGCTCGCGTTGGCTATCGCAGTCAGTCTGGACACAGCAGAAGTCATTCTGCTCGATGGTACCCCCTTCATTTCGTCCATGTGATGGCTCAGAGATACTGATGGCTTGGACAGAGCCAACCTCTGCTTTGGACCCCATCACTTCGTCAATAGTAGAAAAATCCATGGTTGCAGAACTTCGGGCTTCCAACACAGCGTTAAAATCAATCCTTTGGATCACGCATTCTGAGGAGCAAGGCAGCAGGGTCGGAACCAGGTTCATTGAATTGTCAGCCGGTGGATGTCGAGAAGAACAGATGCCAGTAGTGTAATTTGGACTCGATAGTACGGTTGAAGTTAATTTGGAGTGCCATGGATTTTTTATAATTCGCTCGATGCCATTGTTATTTAAGTGGAAGTTAAAAATAATAATTTTCCTTGGCACCACGTCGATGGAAGCGGCCAGACGATATATCAATGCACTTGCAGCTCGGTTGCTTCCCACTGCAAATGCGAGCGAAAACCGGTTGCGCAGACGAAGAGCCATTACCTCTGCTCTGGTCCGACGGCTGCCCTGGTTGATGTCCGTATTGTCATAAAAATGCTCCGTCTCTTCATGTTCGACAACATTTCTTCAGATCATCGCTGTTTCTCGTCGGGTATCTTTGGATGGTCGCCATCCCTCTGCCACACCTCGGTCGAGGAACTTACATTGATGAGAACGCCCTTCAACCTGGTCAGGTATGATCCGTTCACCGTAACTGGGATGAATCGAGGCTATAATACCATTAGGTTGCTACTTATTGGGATTGGGGAGATGTGCACGCTGCGGACATTTACCTTGAAGCCTTGGAAACCTTGCAAAGCACCAATGCCACGCATGACCAGTACGGCTGTATCACTGCTTCATTCCGTGAACGCGCTCAAAGAGAGATTTACAGACGTGCTCAGTTCCTCAAGACAGAGTTCCACAAGATGGGTATATCGGCTTCTACGCAGAACTACGCGTTCTCAACAAGCGCAGGGGTCCGTACGCAATGTGTATCCGAGATTCAACGGCTTAGGACGATCTAGCGAGTGGCAGGTACTAATGCATACGGCATCCTTCATTCTCCTCGAACAGCGGGCACGGAAGCCTTGGTGATCAGTGCATCCTGGCTGAGCAGATCTGGTACTCCAAATCTTAGAGGCGTTTCGACGGTCCTTGCTTTAGCTAATTTCCTCAAGCGTCAGTTCATTTCATCTCCGGATAGCTCAAATTCACACTTCACAGGTTATTCCCTTTGGGCAAAAGACATTGTATTCGTTCTCAGTGACGGGCACCTTGAGGGTATGCGCGCATGGCTTGCATCATATCATGGTTCTTCACAGTCAAGTACGTCCATCAGAAAAACATCGAAATTTCATCATAAGTCCTGTCCAGATATGCAAATGGACCCCTTGGAGCTTTCATCAGGCGTCATTTGGACCGCTCTTAATCTTGATTACCCAGGACATTCTTTTTCCTCGTTTGGAATTTTCTTCGGTCAGCCCTTCTACGCGTTGAAAAGAATGGCAAGATTCATATCTTATTGTTCAAGAGGGAATGAACGGTCGTCTCCCAAATCAAGATCTGCTCAATTCATTCCGATGGATATCAGTCTACACCGGCGGGGTCCCTGTTGTCATTAATGATCATGCTGACAATCAAGAAACTATCGAGCGCTTTCTATCGTGGCTACCCCACTTCTTGCGGGAACGACCTGACATACGGAAATATTTCTATCAAGCAAGGAATGTGATTTCTCAATTTAGATACCAGGCTCGCGGTACGCCCAGTGGAGTGCATGGGATCTTTCATCAGTAGCTATTCTCTCGGCTCCCCCATACTGAGCCTTTGATCTCAATCCTTCCGCTAGATATCGCATAGACGCCTTCACACTCTTCGCTGTGCCAGCAATCGGTCCTCATGGATTTCATGCAATTGGCCGGTAGGTTTGTTCACAGAGCAGATTCCAATTGGCGATTGACAAATGTTTGATAGAGTTGTAGAATCCACTTTGCGCACCACAAATAATCTTCTCGAGCCTTTGCATGCGTCGTCCTGCTTCTACGTCTTGACGGATCCCGATCGCTTCCTTAATATTGGGAGCTACCTGCCGAGTGCCGTCTTAATCAGTGTGGCTATGATGTTTTCTGGCCTTGCGACATGGGTAGACGCGAAAAATTCTCCGGATGCAAGTCAGAGTGGCAAGCCTACCAGACCTGGGGCGGAATGGTCAGCAGGGCCCCGGCCTGTCCTCGGAGTTCTTAGCGTCATGTTTGCCACACACGTCATCGGGGCATCCTTGTTTCGTCTTCTCACAACAATGTCCTGGGTCATCGAGAGACAGGTAAGATGTAGAATGCAGAACTTAATCCATCCGTCTACTGATGCAACGACCCCTAGATTACCACTGTTTTGGTATTCGTCATTTTTGGGCATATTCCAACGCTAGTGCTTCTTATTTCACGTCGGACACACACGAGGGAAAATCCTTTCTCCAAAGTCCTCAAGGCCTTCAATCTGTGCTTAGCATCGACAGTGATATCTATCATCTCTGTCCTGAATTTTCCACTTGCAGGGTTGCTTGCCATCTTACTGGGTGTTCCGTTGTCCGTCTCGTCCGCCGAAGGTCCTACGATCATTCGAATAACGAGATACATTGCTTATATTTTTCTGGGCCTTGGATGGCTGTTCTTTCCCTCTGGGGTCCAGAAAGCTCTTTGGGATTGGGAGATTTTGTCCGTGTGGTTCGCCCCTTTTGTGTGCTTGATATATGTACCGTTACTTCTTCAGGCTGGCATAGTCTGCCTTCTACCATGATGACATATACTGATTTGCTAAGTAAGATAAATCTCGAAGATACTCAAGCGACTTCAGTATAGCGATACAAGCACTTTTTAGAGAAGTATGGTCTCAAAATAGGGAGATGTGTGGAGTTCACATCAACCGTAGATACGAGGCTACGAGTCATAGGATGGCAAAAATATGCGTAGAAACAGGTCGCGCAGACGTTCAGACGCTCAGACAACTCAACCCATGTCCATCTCTGTCGGTGGCGACCCGAACAAGTCATCGTCTCCAATTTCAGCGACCTCGACATCTCTATTGTTGCGCCCAATGCCCGTATCGACATCTGGAACCTCACCCTCTTGCATCCTACGCTGTTTCTCCTTCATTTCGTCACGTTGCGCCAGTTTCATCTCGAGGTCAACCGTCAACTTCTTCAATGCGTCCTCGAACCGTTTCTTCGTGCGCGTGTAAGAACCACTAAATCTCGTCTGACTCAGAATACGCACTTTAATCAGAGGATTGGAAGAGCTTGTGATCTCTTTCCCTTTCTTGGCCACTGCGGCCTCAAGATCTCTTATCTCCTCATTGATGAGCTTCCTGGCTTGAACGTCCTCGTCGTCCTCGTCATCTTCGTCTTCATCCTCACTTTCATCGTCTTCGTCTTCATCACCATCTTCTTCGTCTTCATCACCCAGGGCCAAATCCAATTCTGCCGCCAACTCCTCATCAATGTCTTTCTCTTCTCCCTCTTCATCCTCCTCGTCTCCCTCATCGTCATCTCCCAGGTCATACCCAGGCGTGTGGGGTTCACCTGAATCGGATAGAGCAGGGGTCGGAAGATCGAGGGGTTCATCACGTTCGATGAACTCGGAGTCTGATAGATCCGGGTTCACATTGTCAAGTATTTCTAGACGCAGGCGGTCGCAATGATGGAAAAGAGAGCACATAATTTCGCACCATACTTGACTTCTGTAGCAAGGGCATCCTCGTCAAGTAGCCTTTCCACCTCTTGTTCTACACTTTCGATGGTCTAGAGATACTCGATATTTATGGAGGGTGACAAATACAATACACTTACTCGTTTATTGACTCTTTTACGGAACCTGCGTTTGCGAACATGATGCAAAGGAGGCGTTATACCGTGGGGCCAGATGAACTCTTCAAAGTTGAAATGGCGGTCCTTGGCCATAATTTCTTCATTTTCTATCTTGCGGTCAACCACAAGCATCTTGTGAAAGATCAGCGACTCGTGTGATTCCCCAATGATGACAAGGCAACCTGACATATGTCTGCGACTTTGAACATTTGCTTGCTATCCAACGTTTTCTGGGATTCAACGATACAAGGGAGGTCGACGAGTTTGGCAGAGTACGTGGAGTTTCCAATATGGAAAGCAGCCCGACGAGAGTCTCTCGTGAAATGAGCCCGAGGGACATGGGGAAAGCGAAGAGGTCATACGCACCTTTAAACTTGAACCAGACGTCATTGTTGACCTCACGAGCAGCCACCATTTTCTTGAGCCGTTCCAGGTCTTCGCCAGGAGGCATCCTCAAAATGAATTGTTCCTCGAATAGTAGATCGTCGTCGTCTGAATCTAGCTCCCTATCGTACTGACCCAAAAACGACATCCCCGGAGCTTGAGCAGCTGCCTTTTCGCTCAGCTTGAGCTTGAGTTTGGGTTGCAATTTGGACTTTGAAGTGGAGGAACGGGTCGCGCGTTCCGATCCATCGATTGAGGGGAATGCGGCAGGGTTGTTAAAACTTTGCAAACCGGAGGAAGAGGGAAGGGCATGTCCAGCGGTGGAGGGACCAGCCTCGTCGTCGACGACGATCAAATCTTCGTCCATGTCACAAACTTGTCACAGGACACATCCATTTATGAAACGCGTGGCTCTACTACATGCTCTACTAATAACACACCTTCATCATGGTCGGGCTAGACTCAAAAATCAGTTTTTGCTGTACAAGGAGGCCATTATCGTATACCAAGCTGTTCTTTGCGGTAAAACCAGAGGTAACCAAGAACAATCACAACTTGACAAATTAGGGCAACCCAAAATAAAGGCTGAGCCACGGGACTGTCTGGTGTGCAGGTTAGGTAGGACGTCAGTAATCTGGGGAGAGCAACCTGAGAGCCCCTCCGAGAAATCCCAATTAGCGGCATCAGGAAACACGGTAACAGGCCCTAGGCGATTAGGAGCTGTGGCCCGTGCGATCATCACACAGACTGATCCTATGATCTGTGAAAAAGCGAGGGTAGCGCTAACGTGAAGACGAGAAAGCGTCTGTGGCCCTAGGTTCAGTGCGTGACTCACGAAATGGTGTAGGAATTGACCTGTAAAAGTATCATACCCAGTCCCACGCCTTGAATGGCATCAAGGACACCCAGCCAGAGCCACAGAGAGATGCCGAGATGAGGACCGGCTGTTCCGGCCCAAGGGATGTACAAGGCAAGCGAAGATGTACCCCACAACATCTCAAATATCAGATGTCCTTTTAGGTGCCTAAAAATGAAGCTGCATGTTTACGGACAACACACCTGACACCACCGTGGAGCTCCGAGACCAACGGCGAACACAGGGAGAAACCAGGTGTGGGTCTTGCTAAAATGTGTCAAGATGGATAACATGATTCCCCATACCCCGATGAAGAATGCTAGAACGAGAAGAAAAATCTGCCACTTGGCTATCGGCACACTCCAAAGGTAACTCCAATTCCTACCATACGGCTGAATTACAAGGACACTGTTACTTGAGGGGACAGAGTCGTGAACTCGAACGTGACGTACACCGCTTAACCAGTAATCGCGTAGGACCTCTGAGGCGAGAAACCAGAGAACGAGCTTTCGGCGAAACAATGTTTGAAGAAAGTGAGGGACCCGAGCAGGCGTTTGTCGGTAGAAGTCTGGACGATCTGGTTAGTGGCAATTGACAGTTTCGGTGTCATTACCTGGCAATCCCCTGAGTAGAACGTAGGCAAATACGAAGGAGAGAAATGCAAGGGGCCATAAGATAATGATAATCCACCATGGAGGGATATAGTTGTCGTTCCGCCTATTTAATTCAAATCCCCAATACCACAGCGCTGTAACCCAAATCTGTTGTGACCCTTGGATAATGCAAGCTCTTGTTGTCCATACTTCGGTGGCAGCACCCTATATAGCGAAATTGAGTCACAACAAACGTAATGAGCGTGATGTACAGACCGCTTCTTCACCGAAGTTAAGACTGAAAAAAATGAATCCAGCAGCCGAGGCCGTAGCGTAGCACCAAGATGCTATGCTGGACAAAACTCCATGTGCCGGATTTAGAGCATTCGAAACGGACGGCAAACCGATCAAAAAGAATGCGATGCCAAAGAAAATCCAGGGTGCAGAAAGCACATAGACAGCGGGCTTCAACTTGAACAAAAAATACCAAAGAGCTGATGCAACGAGGAAAATTCCCCCAAGAGCATAAAGTTGGACATCGTCCTGCCAATTGCGTCCTGAGAGGAGTGTCATTTGGAAACTCGTCGCACTTAGCATCTGGACTCAGGTGGCAGAATCATCAAGTCTTCTCGCTCATGGAAAGAGGATCTGCAGAACGTACCTGCCCAAAGCCAATGACCAGGGTATAAAGCGGCCACCCCGCAAACTCTCTTGCCATTGCAATCTGTAGCCGGGTCATCGAAACCTCTGGGATGGCTTCGCGGGGAAGAACTTGGCCACACTCGGAATCTGATCGTGCATGGGTATTGATAGCTAGAGGTCGAAAAAGGGGTCAGCTAGATGACGCGTCCAAAGCGGTTTCTTACAGGCTGGACGTGAGGCAACCGATGCGGACGAGTCGCGTGGGGTAGGACGCATACTCGAAGCACTGGACAGTTTGTGCTTGCGAACTCGTTCAAAAAACGCCTCTTCGCTCTTAATCAGGTATCTCTCGATCGATAATCCACCCTCTGAATTCGTCGAATCGAGCATCTGTAGTTTTTGGGAAAATTCAGCAGCGGCACGTCCTTCAGAATCTGTAAACTGGTGCGGTAGCGATGAGTACAACAGGAGAGTCGAAGAACTGGGTAGAGGTGACATACAGAAGCTATGGGTTTGTTCAAAGGTGACTTTGCTTTCTCATCCACAATCGAGGATATGGATTCAACAGATGAAGAATGTGAATGAGTACCAAATTGATGGCTGGGACCCGAGGAGCCCTCTACAAAGGGATCAGGGGCATGCCGGTGATCTTTCGCAATTGCACAGTGTGCTCTTTCAAGGAAATTGTTGAATCCTTGAGATCTTCTTGATGTAACAGTACGGGTGTGAGCGAAATACTCAGGCTCTCCATGATTGTGATATCGAGTAGGAGACGAGTTTCCTTGTCCATTTCGTGCCGGTGGTAGGAAACTAGGTATCCCAGATTGTTTAGTGATGAGGTTTGAGTTATCCCGATATTGGGTCGGGTTGATCGGGCCACAATCCTCAAGCTCTTCGATCGGAGTGACTCCACCATCCCAGTTCGGCGCCCTCCAAGCATACGAACCCGCGAGGCTACGACTGCTGCTGATGGTCCGGCTATGCAAATCCTCCATTCGTTGACGCCACTCAACCACAGGAAACCGCTGTACAGCGGATCGTGCACGAAGAATTGCACGTTCTTCTTCTGTTGATTTGAGAGCTATCTTGACAGTTTTACTGAGCTGAGAGAGCAGATGCGTTGTTGAGGTTGACTCAACAGGATACCACTTGGGGATCGAAGGTCAGTTAACAAGAAAAAAGTCGAGAAGACTACCACCGTACCCATCCAGGCATAAGTCCTAAACCACCCAAACGGCTTCCTATGCCTAATGCACCTTTTCTGCCGAACTCCACTGCAACGAGGCCAAATGGCTCATCTCGAGAGGGAATCAGGGCAAAATCGGCACCACTGAAGAGACATGGAGGTAACGCTGTGAATTCGGGTCTGGAGTAGACACGCTCAGGGTAAAGTTCCATCAATCGGGCAAGTTTGTCTGCAGCGAATCGCCCGTACAGATCGATGACAGGCCCTACGACAATCAACTGGATATGGGGATACTTTTCTAAACTGGACCGATATTAGTTTCATTGGGATGTAGCCGGGTCGAAGCTTACAGGGATGGCATAACATCTGCAACGAGATCAACCCCTTTTTGTTTTGACCAACGCCCAACAAACACGAGGAGGTCAGATTTTCGATCTTGTTTGAGGCCGGCCCACTCCTGGGCTTGACGTTTATGGATTGGCCGGATAGCCTCGGAAGCGTAATCTATTTGAACATCACGGACACCCATAGGCTGCTCGCTAAGTGCTGCAATGTCGTCCGGGTCTGGGTTAGGGAGGGAATCGACGTGTTTGAGGGTCCATAACGCAGGGTATCGAGCCCAACTGCGTTTGCCATATTTGTCAGAAACACCAGCTACACCGATGCTCTTCTGGTGAACGCTGATGAAGGAGGCAGCGGCGTGTAGCAGGTTGAACGTGTTTCCGAATTGAACGTATTTTGTGCATTGTTCTTTAGTGATATTGAAAGCGGAACAGACTTCCTTCATCTCGTCCTTCGTGCGTAGAGGCCAGAGGCCTTGAAATTCGGCATTATGGAGGGATAGACATACAGGGATCACCTTCGGGAGCAGGTAGATACCAGCTAGAGCGCCGTGATAATCGTTGATGTGGTATATATCCATTGTAGGGGAGCGACGGATAGTGGCCGCGATGGCTTGATTCCAAGTTGAATAGAAGATGGCAGAACTGAGGTCATCCATGCGAGCAGGGTAGGGATCAGCCTTGGTTTGGGCACGAAAAACAGGACTGTCGAGGATGACATAGGTGATATTATCCAAGACGTGGGTTTCGACGTCAACGAGATATGACTGTCCAAAGATGATCACTTCGATAGGTTCCATTGACTCGCCCGATGGGTAATCAACGTCCTTGACCTTCGGCACAACCCAGATCAGGTCCACGTCGGTCATAGCTTTGCCCATCAGACTCGACATGACGCCGAGGCCACCAATTTTGACTTTGATTTTCCAGTCCATGATCTCATATTCTAGCGTGGCAATGAGGACTGTGCGCCGTTTGTTCCTGTCTTCGGGCCATCCGAGAATCCGTGTGTTGGATTGGGTATTGAATAACTTGTCAGAGACCTGAACACTGCCGGACTTGCGGTCTACGCTGGCAAGAATTCTGAGATAATTCGAATCTCGGCGTTTCATTTTGACGCCATACTCGTTGTGCTTTATACCATAAAAGATCCAGATAAAAAGAAGCACGGCCGAGGTTCCAGTGATAAGTGGTACGGTTGCAAGTAACGCATATATGACCGCTCCAATTGTAGACTGGCCAGAAGGTTCTAATGACCATGTCATGGAAGCGTCATCCACAAGAAGGGACCATGCGAGGTGAGGGCTAGGAGGTGCTGATATGTTCAGATAGTTTCCAGCCAGCGTGTTGGGTGGTAGACGATCAAGAACACCGTCACCGTCCACATCACCATAATAGTAGTCATCGAATCCCCAAACACTGAGTTGGACGTATGTCGGCCATGAGGCCATAATGTCAAGCTTCCACTTGCCATCGGGATTCTGCCTCATGAGGGAGTTGATCCCGACGTCCAGACCCCAGTTGTTGAATGGACCGCGCGCAAGGAATCGTGGCACGCGGCGTGGACCACCGGAATATGCCAAGTCTGCATGCACGACATGCGCGACGGACATAGTATCTGCACTCCAATCTTGCGACTCTCGTCAAATTGGATAAGAATGGAAGTTGTTCGAGAGTACTCACATTGTACCATAATGTGGTAGCCCTCCCAAAAATTTTCTGGATCGTTGAACGCATTTGAATCTAAAATTGTCCGATCCTCCCATTCCCGCCACCTCGTCCAGTTCCGACCGAAATTCCCAGAATATCGAAATCTGTCGGCCCCGTATGTCATGTGTGTGAAAACCAATTGTCCATTCGGCATCCCGAAAGATCCAGATGTATCATAATCCGACTCGGGAAAGACCATGACATTGTCCTTGGAACCCTTCCTTAAGAGGAGGTGGTCAGACGCCTGATCCCTCTATGTTAATATTAACAAGAGGAGTAGGTGGATAGTAAACGCACCCCTGTAGAGATGTTCCCAACTGCCGCCATAGGATTGATCACAGTAATTCTGAGGACACCATCCGCGAAACCCCTGAGAGTCGCTGACCAGGACCATACTGAGGTGGAACTACCGGGAAGCCTTGCAGGGTCTGGATTTGCGATGGTTCCACAGGTGACGTTGTCTATAATAGGGGTGCCTCCCTTGCCTGAAGAGGTCAAGTTCAGTGATATACTTTGGGTGACACTAGCGCAGTCCATTTCAACATCGAACTCAAGCGATATATCAATAGCCATATTCTGCGTCGTCAAATTGGCAAGTATGCGATGATCATGACCAGGGCTGAACTTGGTCAAAGCAGGAAGTGAAGGGGTCCAATGGTCGATGGGGACGAGAGCTTTAAAGCCGAAGCCTTCCATCACGACGCTGGGTAGACAACCCAACCAGGGAGCCGTTCCGTTGTCAAAATAGGATGACGGTGATGCTTTAAGTTGATATTTTTCGTAGGGCGCAAATAGATTGCGCACAGCTGTATCAGACGTAAAAGGTGACGAGATCTGAAGGTCTCCTCCGCAGTCATATTCATGCGTACTTGTGGCATTCTCATTGCTGTATAAAAGCCATATCTGACCTTGATAGGTCCCTTGAAGGGTCTGTATATCCGGTATCGCAGATCTAGACACCGACCAGAGGCCGATTTCTGTTCGAGTACCGTTCGAACCTGCGCGGTCGATAAAATACGTCCAGTTTCCATGCTGCAAAAGATTGAAACCATCCTGCAGGGCTCCATAAATTGTTCGCAGTTGAAAGAAACGAGAGAATATGCGCCGAGAATCAGTTGTTGGATCAAAGTGGTCAAGGGCGTTCCAGTCATCGTGACAGCCCAAAAGTGATTTCCCAAGTGGGATGTTGAAATATTGTTCTGAACCAAGTGTGTAGCACCCATGAAGTTTCCAGGCTTGGCTGCTGGTCATGGCTTGGCGACTACGATAAATCTTCAGTTATCTATACATATCATACGGTATGGTCATGCACTGACCCGTAGAGATAATTCGGCGCGCCATTATCGTATAGGTAGAAGTTCTGCTCTTCACCATAATAAAGCTGAATAACAGTGATATTAAGAAATAGCCCAGGCATACCCATTTACTCACCATCGGTATCCCTGGCATGACCAGAGTAGTAATGAAAGTCGCTAACACACTCTTTTGTGAACCATCTTCGATGCTGGGCCAACGAAAGACATCGAAATTACTTGTTCCATATATATTTCGAGGGTCAACAAGACCAGTATTGGCGTTTATGAAATCGTTGCTGACGAACATCTGATTCCAGGCCGTAATGAAGTTGGTATCGATATCATATGCGACTTCGAGGTTTCCATCCATCCCGAGGAACCTGGTGAGGGCCCGATATATGGAATACTGAAAGGCTACACCATCAAGCGCATTTAGGGAACGACCCCGGAGGAAATAGTCGTCATCTTGAGCAGTGACATTTGCAGCAGCCAGGAAGCCAGGAGGGAGCTGGGTGGGCGTGCGCCCACGCCCGCTGTGAAAAAGGATGAGAATATCGCACGAATAACCGTATAGAAATTTGACCCCACATATACAAGGATCCAAAAGTGTCACCTCCGGTGACTTCACCTGTGATGAGAAAATTTTCCTTCCCAAGGGCCATTGCACAGGCGCGGGTTCTTGAAGACCAGAGGGCCAGGGCATCGACCGTAAGCTGTGTGGCTTTGTCGACACGAATGGCATCAATATCCAATGCCTTGATTGCCATGCAGGCAAAGACGGTGAGTTTCTTCATAACTTCGGGTTTCCACTCGCGGAGACGGTCTTGGACTGAGGCAAATTTCGACAACTGACGCTGCCAGTCGGGATGGACACCAAAGGCCTCCATGTCACCGTATTGATCGAAATCGGATGATAAACAGCCGTTGGATTCAATCGGCACGATTTGGCCATTGCCTTGCCAAAAAATAGGCAGGCGACAAGATTCATTGTGTTGGTTGGTTAACTGTTGTTCATGAGCAGAGCAGCTCGTCGACAGAAATGAAGGACTAACGTTGAAGTCGCGATACTGGGTGAAATTCCATGGCACATAACGGGGATTTTTCCAGACCGACGGGTACTCGTTGAGGTGGAAAGGAGCACTGGTATTGAGATAGCTGCAATAGGCACGATTAGAGAAATGAATAGGGCGTGCATGGAATAAAAGACTGACCCCACAAATCCGATTAAATCGGACATCGTACCGACTGTGAAATCGGCCATTATATGCATGCCGCGGGCATGGATTTTATCAACGGCATCGCGCCAATCGGCAATGGTTCCCCAATGGGGGTCCAGGACCGTGAAGTCCAAAGGAGAGTAACCTTGGAAGGAGTATAAGTGAGGTTGGGGATGTCAGGGGAACTGACTGACTGTCAGCTTGCCAGATCATGTTCAAAAATGGTGTCCCGGCGATAAAGACGACTCTGATGCCCATGCCGTGTAGGTAATCGAGCCGGGAGACCAAGCCTTTGAGATCGCCTCCGTAACGAAGTTGGGTTTCGCGGTAGTCGCTCTCAAATGGAGTTCCAAAAAAGTCATTGTTGGAAGGATCTCCGTCAGCGAATTTGTCAAGGAGAATGGTGTAGACGGGAAGAGCACGCCAGTTGATAGGAGAAGGGGTGTAACTGGTGTTTGGACGTGAAGAGTCATATTCGGTTGGAGACCGAGCATTCTCATTGACGTTGAGGTTGTAGTCGGTGAGGTCTTCGCGATAGGGTGATGCCCGGGCGACGCGCAGGACGTGGGGGATAGCAACTAGATGGGCAAACGAGGTCAGCAGTCGCATGAGGGGCGGGAGAAGTTCGAAGAACCTTCACTCACCTGCAGATTATTTAAATCAATGACGAGGTAGAGAGGGGTCGCGGGTTATGTAATCAACATCATCCATGACCCTCCCTCAATCACCTCCCTCGCCTGCTTCTCCCACTGGTCCTCGATCGTTCATCAACCTCAACCCGGCGGTCCGTGGGCAGACTGCACCCTTTCCTGCAGTCCCAACGTCCACCCACTCGAGCGGCCTTCTCGAACCACCGTCTGGCGTACAATACATCGATTTCATCAGGACTTGGTCTGATAATCACGTTGCTCGCTGGTTAGCAGACATCAAATGCGGAAGCCATGCTGCGAGCTTCAAAATGAACGATATCAGGGGAGATATCCTTTTGGAGTTGGACCAGCAAACTTTGAAGGAAATGGGGGTGTCCAGCATCGGTGATAGGGTCAGGATCGTGACTGCAGTTAAAGCCTTGAGACAACGAGCTGCGTCCCGTCTTCCTGAACGACCAAGGCAAGATTATGTTGCAGAAGCAAGGTCACCGCCTTCCTATGGCCGATGTACTCCGGACAAGAACACACGTAACACGTCGGACCCTGTTCAGAATGCACGGCTCACATCCCGAAGCACCAGGCCTGCGCCCCTTCAGCTTAACTCAAATATCAATCGAACTGATCTTCCTCGTATCGACCCCGATTCCGCCAATAGAGCGACTGTAAATCACAATTCACGGCCCCTTCCACTACCAAACGCCTTCACGGCCCAATCAAATACTCACTCGGGAGGTATACTTGGTAGCTCCCACGCTTCACTTCCCTCCCGGGCAAACCTTCCCCCCCTTCCCCCGCAACCAGTGGGTAAGCCTCCGCTTCCCCCTGGTCGTACCCCAAGCCGTCCTCCACATGCTCCAAACATAAGTGGCAGGAGAACACCAACCCAATCAGAATCCCCCAATTATATTTCGCAAGCACCACAAGCCCATCAAGCGCGAGACCTTCTCACACCCTCTTCTCTCAACAACTGGACTGCATACGGTCTTCCTGCTGATCCTCGCCCAGGTAATGCTGGGAGCAAAGGCATCCCTCCTCGGTCAACATCCCCGCTCCTCCCTGGTCGATCACGGGCATTTGGCAATAGCAACCATGTGCGGAATACCTCAGTTGGACAGAGTTCCCCGGGAGGACACATTATTGCCAATAAATTGCCGGCGCGTCCGTCCACTGGTGCTGGTCATCCATATGCCAACTCTCAGTTGGCTCCCCAAACTCAGACCCAAACCCTAAACCTTTCTCCGATTTCCGAATCCTTTATGACACAACACAGTCCTTCGGGAACTCCCTCCCCTCCCTCGGCAACATATACAACAGGTCGCAGCGCTTTCAACTCCCCCTCACTCTCTCATGGCAGTCAAGCGGTTCCTCTAGAGACCCTGCGACGCAAGCTGGTTAAATTTGTCCTTCCTGACGAAGGGCTTTCGTCAACCATAGACGTTGCGACTTGTGCTGGCGGTGTAGAGATTCTAGAGAAAGTGTTGAAAAAGTTCGGCAAGGGAGGTCCAAGGGGTTCAGATGAAGTTGCAGATTACATTCAGTTGGAAGAGGGGGGGCTGAGCATCGATGGTTGGGGCGTTCATCTAGGTGACGGCCCTGGTACAAGCTCTTCATTCTATCCCGCTTTCTCTGCCACTCAAAGTGTCGAACAGGTGCACCCTTGACTGAAGCGGAGCTTTTGTCAATATGCCATGCTCCGCCTGACCATCCCACGCGTGAACATGGGCTAACCGTTCGTAAGATTGCCAAGGCTACGCGGTATGACCCTGACAACGGCTCCTTTACTCAAAGCAACGTCCTTAGCCCTCAAACGAGTAAAAGTACTAAACGGGCGAGTTCTCTCAGCATATTGAGTGGTCTAGGAGTTCGCGATCCCGAAAGAGCGTTGGATCCACCTTCACCGACATCTAGTGTTATAAACCCTGCTGCACAAAACGCAAAACGGCCCTCAAAACTTCGCAACTTTTTCGGCCAACGGCCTCCCAGTGAACTGATTACGACTCATTTGACGGAATACTTTCCTGCCATCGAGAAGAAAGTGCTCGAACGGACTGCGCGACATAGTATCATGTTGCGAACCAGCGCGACGAGACGCGACAGCACACTGTCTTTTAATCCGCCTCAATTTAGCAGTAGTCCGTCGGCCGCTCAAGGCGCGCAGATGCAGTCATCAATGTCACGACCCGTTTCCCCAACATCTTCGAATCCATCGGCGTCGACCACAGAACCGTCAACGCAGAGTGATCCCAGGGACAATCCAAGCGATATTATCCCCCGAATGTCCCTTTCTACCGATGACGGGCGCTCTGTCGATCTGCATCCCCGAGACCCTGGTGATCCAAATCCGTCGACAGTTTCGCCGCCGCAACTTCTACCTCCCATACCGTTCCCAGGCGAGCTTTTTTCAGAATCTTTCGGAAACATCAGTAGCCGCCGCATTTCTAGATCTGTTTCTACTTCTTCCAGACGCATGAGCTACATGACAGAATTGCGCAGTAAAAAGGACCGGTCCGACACCGCAAGTCTTATGACTGTGGACGAGATTACTGCCGAAGTCGAAAGCCGGAGAGCAAGCAAAAGCGTCGATCCTGGTTCCGATACCGATGAGTGGACGAGGGTGGACTCGGACGAGGCGTTGGAACACGGCGTGGTGGAAGATCCCTTAAAAGATACTCTACCAGAAGAAGTGGCACCCACAGAGGTGGGCACGGAGGTGGAAACTCTAGAAGATGGAGACGAAGAGGATGTCGATGAAGAGGATGCCGATGAAGGTGGTCCCGAAGCTGTGACCTCCCGTGGAGGCAGGTCCCCGTTCATTCTATACCTGTCCCTGACTCTCATTTGGCTACAGGAAACAAGTGGATAAAAGGGGCTCTTATTGGTGCTGGCTCATTCGGCAAAGTCTACCTTGGCATGGATGCATCAAACGGACTTTTGATGGCCGTCAAACAAGTAGAGCTTCCTACTGGATCAGCTCCAAATCAAGAACGCAAAAAGAGTATGCTCAGCGCCCTAGAGCGTGAAATCGAACTCCTGAAGAACCTTCAGCATGTTAACATTGTGCAATATCTTTGTCGGTGATTGTCATATCAACAAGGCTTGATGGCTAATGCTTTCCAGACTCATCGCTGGACGACGAATACCTGAACATTTTCTTGGAATATGTGCCGGGGGGTTCTGTTACCGCATTACTACGGAATTACGGTGCTTTCGAAGAACCTCTAGTGAAAAACTTCGTTCGCCAGATTTTGGAGGGTTTGAATTATCTTCATGAAAGAGACATCATCCACCGTGACATCAAGGGTGCCAACATCCTTGTCGATAACAAAGGCGGTATCAAAATTTCGGACTTTGGCATATCCAAGAAGGTCGATGATAGTGAGTCGTTTCATTTCTGGGGATTCACGATCTCAACCACCCCAGATCTCCTCACCGGAAACCGGGTGAACCGACCGTCTCTGCAAGGCTCCGTTTTCTGGATGGCGCCAGAAGTCGTAAAGCAGAGTGCACATACTCAAAAGGCCGATATATGGAGTGTAGGTTGTTTGGTTGTCGAAATGCTAACAGGGGAACATCCTTGGGCTCAACTAACTCAGATGCAAGCAATCTTCAAGGTATCATGAATCACGCGGTTACAAGAGATGTTCTGAACCATTTCTTTATATAGATTGGCTCGTCCGCAAGGCCAACAATCCCATCAGACATTTCGACAGAGGCTCAAGACTTTCTGCAGCTCACCTTTGAATTGAATCACGAGGCGAGGCCGTCCGCTGTGGGACTCTTGCTACATCCTTGGATACTCAAGAAGAAAGGCGGCGCAGGGAAACCGAGTCCTCAGTCAACGGAGATTACCCCCTAACCTCTGCTAAATTTCAAAAATACCCCACCTTGAAATTGATTATACCTTACATCTTGTTGCACCCCAGCACGCGTGTCATGTTGCTGCAGATTTCGTTACATATAGTTTTGCATGTCATGGTTTGATGTTAGCATAACCCCCTTGCTAGACGTAAACTCATCCATCCTCGAGACCTCGCTTGCGCTTCGCTTTTCCCCCAGCTTTGGTTCCAGGACCCCAGTGACTGGTTGGGTTCTCTTGATATCTGACCAGTTTTACCTTCCCAGATGGTGTAACAGAGTCAGGATGCCTTCGAAAGTTTGCTTCAAAGCTATAAATGGCTGACGTCAGTCCATGGTTCATACCCTCGATAAAATTTCCTATGTACTTAGGTTCCTTCGCGAGCAACCGCCGTGCAGGCGAGGCTTCCGATATGTTCTCCAATTTTACTGGGTGTAATCTTATCCAGGAACGGAAGACACTATGAATATCCCGAGGCCCAGCTGAAGTCTTCAGAGAACCAGGGCAGGCATGAGAGCGCGAAATCTTGTGACCGGCGTGAAGTAGGGCAGACCTATAAGCCAATATATGCAACATCGGAAAGATATGATTCAAAGACCTACGCTATATCCTCGAGTGGCGGAGTTGTGCAATGGAAAAAGCTTGCCATTTTGGAAGGGGTGAAGTAAAACGGCGTCTGAAGCTCCTTTGGGAAGGATTCAGACACTGACAACGTTGACATCAACGAAACTAACCTCTTTGGCCACTGTAAGCATTCCTTTCATACGTGTTGCAGTTCCGTACTTGTCTGTATTAACCTCCAAGTGGTCGAGAACTCTAGCGAGGAAATCTGTGTCGTGCAAGCGGCCTGACCACATAGGGCCCGCAACCTGATCGAAAAACTGTTAGAATAGGAAGATTCAATATGGTATCGAGACGTGCATGCAGAGCTGAATCGCACTCGGGACATCTACTTTCGACTGTGGGGCCGGCCTGTGTTTTGAAGAGGTAATTCACATTTCCGGCTGAATGGGCTTTCTCGACGACCCTCCCGAGTGGCTGGTCGTAGAAGGCTTGACAGGTGGTGCAGACATAAAATGTGGAAGTTTTTCTGTCCATGGCAGGTTCAATAAGACTAGGAACCGGTGGTATGTACGCGACTCACGTCAGTGCTTTTTTCACCTCCAAAGGGGAGCTTTTTACGCGAACAAAGAGGCGCACATAGAAATCTATGGATAATGACAGGAGCGGTTCAATGTACCGCCCATATCTCGAGGCTGACGTGGAAAGGCTGTGAAGCACTAGCCTGAGAGCCTAAAGATGTCCAAATGAAACGATCTGATTCATGGAGAACGAGAGTTCCGAATTCTTACCGCTTCATGGCAATATTCTGCCTTCAAAGGTACTCCGCCGTAGTTGGTGAAGCTGAACTGATAGGTAAGTGTGAATGCACGTGGAGAGATATGCAAGATGGCTGGCCATTTTTCCGGGTAATTAGTGGTGGCGAGAACGGAAAGGTCGGTACAGGTTACACAAAGGAGGCCTGTTATCAGAATATCGATCGTCTGAACCTGATTTTATTCAATTCTGAATGCTGACCATTATCTTTGACGCATTGGACCGCGGCATCAATGAAAGGTGCTGCTGTGCCATATGGATCCAGGTCAACAACGTCTACATGGTTCTTCTCATCCCGATGAGAATACATAAGCGTGCTGAACGGAGTTGAAAATAATAGAGAGAGGCCATAAAGCAAGGGACTCACGATGCATCTCCTTCATTGATCTTAACCTTTTCTGTCGATGACGAACCATCTGAGACCGGTCCAAGTCCATTGATTTCCACGTTGCGTCTCATAGCTTCTACAGCGGCCGAAGAAAGGTCATTTGCAATAATATACCTAGTGAGCTAGTGAGAAATGTCACACCACCTCAGCGAGAAGGAATAAGACTCACTTGATATGAGGAATCTCCTTTGCGTACCGAATCGAACGAAGGCCTGTAGCAGACAGTGCCTCAAGAAGCACAAATTTGGAAGGCTGTTAGGTGATCGTTATTAAGAAAATGGCGGGGTCCAAAGCAACCAGATACCTCCGGTAATTTGAGTTGAGATACAAGCGATCCTTCAAACTCCAAATTCACTTCACCTGGAGTTGAAAAAGATTCAAGCTGCTCATGTCCACCATACACTATACATCTTCTCAAAACCTGGGTCGATATGGGTAAGACGACGTACGTTTACGCTTTTTGGCCTTCTTTTCTTGATTTTGCTTCCACTTGGCCTCGTGAACCTTATTTAATTCCTCGCTCCAGACCCGGATGCATGCGACGCTGAGATCGCGATTGAACTCCTGAACTGGGTTAAGAAATGCCTCATTCGAAGCCAAAAGGATATGGGAAGTGTTCTCGGTGTGCAGAGTGTATCCATCGGGGACGGTTATGTCGCTTTTTGTTGACATTTTGGATCGTCCGAGAGAAGGGAGCGCCTTACTTGTATGGCGCAAGGGCCGAAACACGAAAGCCACGCAGATCAACGACGTTTTGACACGGAGAGATTGAAACCACCTGAGCTTATGTAACGGGGATGGTTGTCTTCGGTAGTAATGCTGAAGGTTACATTGCGCTCGGATTGTCCGGGAACAAACCATTTCCTCCTGCGCGCCACTCCCATGAATCCGATGGGGACCCTTTGAGAGCCCTCGAGATTTCTCAGACGCCAGTCGAAACTCCTGCGAGGCTCGGGCGGTCCTACTCTGTCTCTGGCTTTGAATTTCAGCAGGACTTGGTGAGCAACCGGCGCAGTCCTCGGAAGTGTAGGCGTTATTGACGAGCGGCTTATAGATTCCATTGAGCACTAGCCTCATCGACCCCGACGTCGCGTATCGCCAGGGCAAGGAAAAGACCGTCGGGTTGATCAATGGTGATAATTCAACCACTCCTCCTGCCGAGCAACGCATTGATACGGTATAACGAAGGAATTGCACTTATTGTGGGTCTACAGGTCAGCAATAAGTAGGCGTAACTCATCATCACACGCTCAATCTATGTCTCCAAACAGATAGGATCTGGTATCTTGTAAGCCACGTTTGCATCGCACAAAGATCAATCATTCATCGTGTCGAAGCTCGTCACCCGGTATCATCGTTGCCAACACCAGCAGCGTGGGTGCAAGCCTTCTTGTTTGGGTAGTGTCTGGTCTTCTCGGATGGACGGGTGCAAGTAGTTTTGCGGAATTAGGATCGGCCATTCCGTTGAATGGCGGCGCACAAACGTATCTTTCGTATGCCTATGGACCTTTGCTCTCCTACCTATTTGCCTGGACAGCAATCTTCGCCCTAAAACCTGGTATCTTTTGCCCAGTCCCATCCATATTTTTTTGGCTCATCCCATGTTAGGCTCGAATGCGGTGATAAGCCTCATTTTCTCCGAGTACCTCAATCGCATCTTGTGGCGGTCACCGCGGGATGAGGTGTCGCCAGATGATATACCCCAATGGGCCATCAAACTCACGGCAGTTGGGGCAATCGCAGTTGTGACGATCCTATGTATAGCTGCCCAGAAGCTCGGTTCACGAGCTGCTGTTTTTTTTACTACTATGAAGGTAAGTAAGTTCCTGAGTCATTCAGCGCTCTTCTGAGGTTCGTTCTAGATCATTGCTTTGGTCGGTCCATCCATGCTTCAATAAATTGAGGACAATATGCTCATTTTCATGTGGAAACAGCTCTTGATTATAATCTTGGGGTTTGTCCAGCTTTTGCGCGGCAAAGCTTCAACTGCCTTCCAGCAGCCACTCTTTGCAAATACAAGTACAAGCCCTTCATCTTGGTCATTAGCGCTGTATTCAGGTTTGTGGGCTTTTGATGGTTGGGACCAAGCAAACTATATAGCTGGGGACATGACACAACCTGAAAAAAATATCCCCAGGGCTATCCATTCCAGCATGATCATTGTCACAGTCGGTCTTGTGCTATCTTCCTACCTGCACTTCTCAAGGGCCACTTGTTAGGTTCTATTTGTCTTGGCGAATATCTCGTACTTCGTCGTCCTTGACAAGGTAAGTTGTTATTGATGGAATATCTCGACTAGCCTCATCCTTGAACAAGGCAACTGTTAGTCTGAGCAACACTGTTGCATTGGACTTCGGCCGAGCTCTTTTCGGTACTGTCGGTGGTCTCATTTTTGCTTTTATGGTCGCTTTGTCATGCTTTGGGGCTTTGAATAGTAGGTTTCGCGCTTTTCAACCGATATGCCAACATTACATCTGGCAGGTTCCTTTTTCACGACATCACGGCTCATCTGCGCTGCGGGCCAGGAAGGATTTCTTCCTGCCATGTTTGGTCGTCTACACCCTACTCGGAAGACCCCGCTGAATGCAGCACTCTTGCAAACTGTGATTACGATATGCTTCATCACGATTGGTGGTGGGTTTAGGTCCTTAATTAACTTTGCTGTCGTGACTTCCTGGGCTTTCTACTTCCTCACCGTGCGTATTTGATGCAAAACGTCCAGCCGAGTAACATGCATGATATTTTCATTTCTCCAGGTCCTTGGATTGATATTACTTCGTGTAAAAGAACCACTGTTGGACAGGTCAGCCGACGTGTTGTAATTAGTCATTCCATCTCACATGGCAAACAGGCCTTATAAAACATGGATCATCACACCGGTCATATTCTGCGCCGTGAGTTCTGCCCGTTGTACTATGTGGTTTCATTATTCTTATCCCTTCCTGTAGATATCTCTTTATCTTTTGTGCATGCCAATCATTGCGGCCCCCGCGCAGGCCGCTGCCGTTCTAGGTGTGTCATGATAAGGAGCTTCCCGCCCCGAAAAAAAACGCAAGGTGGCCTGATAAAATTTACGGCAGGTTTCGTTATGGCTGGCATTCCAGTTTTTTACGTCACTCGACAAAATGAAGCCAGCGAGTATTGGATTTTCTGTGAGCACTGCATATATGTTTGTGCCATTCGGAACAAAATTTGATCTTCATTCAGCCTGGCTTTCACGGCGTATCCAACATATTCGCGGATACCGACATCCTGATGAAGGGTGGGAAGCTGTCGATACAGAAGGCGACGAGCCGATAGAAATGTCGGAAGGCAGGCGCCATTCATGACAGTATGTTTGGTTTGTTGGTTGGATCTATAATAGAAAACGACGCGTTCCTATACCTGATGATTAGATATCCGAGTATTGCAGGTCGGCCGGCCTTTGCTGTGCACATATTGTACATTCAAAAAATTATCGCTGAATCTTAAAACCGTTGAACAAATTTATGTAGTGAACTATCGACCCCGTGAATGCCCGAAAGACAATATTGCGAGTTAACCGACGATGCGCCTCGGGCGGGCTAGACAGTAAAATGAATCGGGATCTCCACAACCCCATGGCAGGCTAATCAACCCAATCTCTCGTATTCTCCTCCTCAAAACTCGCTATGGGTCTGGAGTTGTCAATGATGCCCAAGGCCTCATGTTTTTATTCAAATCAAATCAAAATGCGATGGATGGCCATTCGTTGTTCTGGGAAAGGATATTAGAACAAACTCGAGTCCAACTTAGACACACACCGTGTAGGAACTCTCGGTCAAATCTGTTTACTCCTGATCGCCAGTCTTGGAAGCTAATTCGAGATGTTGAGCACTCTCCATCATAAGTTTGACTTTTTCCCATTGCATATCTATCACTTTCCGTTCATCCAACCAGTCACAGATGCCATCAGCATCGTCAAGCTCTTCAGGAGGTCTCTTGCCGCCCGCGTAAGCTATTCGGAAAAACCCTCCTGATTGATTTGAAGCGTGAAGTTCGTCGACTTCATCTCGTATGCTCTGAAATAGATTGTACTGGTTTGCCAAGGTCAGTGCTTCATGCCAAGCTAGCGACAAGAATGTGTTGACCTCCCAATGAGTAAATTCGTGATAGACCCTTGTCCGTCTGGCGCAGAAACGCCCAAGGTTAAATTCCACTGTGTCTGCTGTGGGAAGTTTGACTTCGCCGCCATCACTAGAATCGTCATCGCTAATGTTGGTGACCAGAGAATCATTCTAGAAAATGTTTATGGTCTCCGGTAGGTTTGGGTTGTGGATGACGCACGGTGGTTTCAAATCCCCAACGGTCATAAGACGACCCGCTCAATCTACCCATGATAGTCGATATCCTTCCACCAAGATGACAAGCGTCGCAAGCTGGGACCGCAAAATCAAGAGGTACCAAGTCGAACTCAGGATATGTTTCAAGAGAATTCTTAAAATCGGGTCGCCAAACAGAGGAGGCGACAAGGGAATCGCGCATGCTAGATAGCTTCCTACGAGCTACCTGAAGCGGAACCGCAAAATATTCCTCCTCTAGAGAAAGGATGACAAATATTTGCAGGTAACTCAAGATCGAACGCACTTCGAAACTGTTCCTTCATGAAATCATGTCTTTCTTTGGCGGGTCGGACAGCCATGTGCACGAAAAATTGGAATATCTTTTTGAACTGGTGATTGAGATCTTCATGTGATTCCATGCTGAACTGTATTGGTAGGGGGGTTGGGACTATATTATCATCTTCCACAATGAAATCAGATGTATGACTGGCATCAGAATCTTCGTCGAAAAGGCTGTCATAGTCGGAGGTAGGTTTAGCACCGGGAAACAGTGCCGTCTCGTTGGTGTCCGATTCGTCCTCCCCGCTTGAAGAAGACTCTGTAGGTCGCCCTTGTTTCCGCCCTATTTCGGCCTGAATCTCGCATTACCAAGGGCATAGAGGTATACTGACTTTTCAGTCTTTCTAGATTCTTTTGAAACGCCGTCATCTTACGAGTACGAAAGCGATTGAGGATGATGCCTAGGAGTATATATGTCAGTTCCAGCTTCGCAAGGGTTTGACCCTCTCACGATCTTTCTCAACTTCGTCGCCGGACGAAGAAGATTCAACGGTCCGCCTCTTTCCTTTAATGAGTTTGCGGCGCCGAGGTGATGGCTTCTCCTCTTCTGAGTCGGAAAGCTGCCGCTTTCGAATACGTTGTCTTCGTGAGGTATCTGTTCTTTTCTGCGGAGAAATGTCCTGATCTGATTCATCCACTGATTTCACACTGGGTTTCTTGGGTTCCAATCTGATACCGCCCAGGCCCTCGTTCTCGCTGTCATCATCCGAAAGTTGTGAATCTAGGACGCGTTGTCGCGGAGCGGTCGGTCGCTGTCTGTGTGACACTGGTTTCTGGGAACTTGAACCTGGCTTTTTGGAGTTTTGGCGACGGTCGAGGAGGGTCGATTGCCTCAACGGCCGGCTTGTCTTCTTGGGCGACATTCCAGCAGCTCGACCATTTGTTGTTGGTTGAATTCAGGGATCTCCTGCTATGTCAACAATTTAAAATGAATAAATAAATAAAATAATTACATATATTAAGTAAATAACAATGTCTTCAAGTTCCTCCTTGGACGATACGACGAGCAATGGCTCCATCTATCGTAGACATATCTCGTCCGGTGGGGGCGGACATCCAACAGGCTTCTGGGAGCTCAATTCTCGGAGGCCTTCTTGACAACAAGTAACGTCTCATTCTCCTCGTCCTCGTCCGATTGTTAAAAGGTGCATTCTCAAGCGTAGCCCATATTTTCAAGCTGGGTTTGGACTAATGGTGCGAATACCCACTTACAACACCCACAAAACCCTCGTAGTCTTATGTTCTCTTCTGCAGGCTATGGGTGTCGGTCTCACTGTAATTCGTCAAGGAATCCTTCTTGGTTCAACTGCTCTTCGGAGGCGAATGCTTGTGTCTTTGGAGATAAACAACAAAGACCGTTCCTATGAATGGTTTCTTGCATGGATGGCCCATCAAGCAGATACGGCTGGTTCGAGGGCGTCATGGCGTGGCGCTCACGGGCTACGTAGCCATCAACTCAGCGTTGAAACAACGGTCGAACAACGAAAGAATGGCAGCTCTTCTGCGGTTTTCAAACTCGTTGCTGGGCCAGGTACCCATTGGGTTAAATATCAAGGGGCTTGGATGCAAGTAGGTGCCCTAGCTGGCTCTGCTCATGGTTTGCTCAATCTGCTGCTTTCCAGGTGAAACGTGAGCGGGAAACACGCTCAATGCAACTCATGTCAGGAGTGCCCTGGGAAACCATTACTCTTACGACACTATCGCGCGACCGCGCCTTATTTACCGACCTCCTTTCCAAGGCCCGAGAACTTGCTATGACCGGACAAGAAGGAAAACTAGTAATCCATACGGCATGGGGATCTGAATGGAGACCATTTGGCCAACCACGACGGAAACGACCATTGAAGAGCGTTGTTCTCGAGCCAGGGGTGGCAGAGAAGATAGAAAATGACGTCAGGTCATTTCTTCAACGTCGGCAATGGTATGCTGACCGTGGTTTGTGCAGATAATCTCGTACCCTCTACTTCTCTAATCCCCCATTAGGCATCCCATATCGTCGAGGATATCTGCTACACGGCCCTCCAGGATCTGGAAAAACATCATACATCCAAGCTTTGGCTGGCTTACTCTCTTATGATATCTGCGTCCTGAATTTGTCCGAACGAGGTCTAGCAGATGACAAGTTGAACCATCTGTTGTCCAATGCCCCCGAGCGCAGTTTCATTTTGATTGAAGATGTCGACGCCGCCTTTAACAAGCGAGTTCGAACGACTGAAGACGGGTTAGTGTCGTCGGATTGGAATCAGAGGTCACTTCTAACTAGCCACAGTTATCAATCATCAGTCACATTTTCTGGTTTCCTCAATGCTCTGGATGGGGTTGCTTCGGGCGAGGAGCGCATCGTCTTCATGACAACGAATCACGCCGAAAAACTAGATCCTGCGCTTGTTCGCCCCGGTCGAGTGGATTTGATTGTACACATCGACGATGCGAGCCCCGTTCAAGCTACCTTGTTGTTCACACAGTTCTATGGAGGAAGCGGGGATCTCGCAGATGAGGAGATTCAAGGCCTTGCAATGACATTGCGAAAAATCTTTGAGGAGGAGAGGAGAGCTGGTAAGAGGGCGAGCATGGCAGCATTGCAGGGCTTGTTCATAAGAAATGGTGGTAAGGAGGCAGTGGCAGCATGTCGCGATATTTTTGTCCCTAAAGAGGCGCAACACCCATAATATTCACATAATCCAGTTTCATCGCCAACTAAGCCAAGCTCAAAAAACGGGTCTCCGATTTCGCCCTGTATATTTCGAGTCTCGCGGAACATCTTCTTTACCTCGTTTGCGATACAGCTGAAAAATGGATGTCAGGAATGGTTCTTGTCAGGGCTGAGACCTCGAATACCTCTTTTTTCTTCAAGACCCAATCCCTATCCTTCACATTTTTCCGCTTTCCATGTTTATCTTTAGCACGTTCTCGATGCCTTCGCTTCTCGAATTTTGCCGCATTTTCTACCTCTACGTTGCCTTCCCGCCCCTTAGGTAACTCTTGATGTCGCCCACCGCCTCCGACGAACAAACATAAAAATATTTTCTTGGCCTTGTGTGAGTTTGGATAATCGACGACAATGCCCCCTCCGAAACCAGCCTTCTGTGCGGCTGTTGTGATGAGTTGTATTTGGTCGTCTGAGGATGGGTAGAACTGGAATATGGCGCGAGATGGATTGCGCAGTGCCGAGTGGAGCGTCGTAAAGAAACGGTCAAGGCGATGCGGAGGTGAAGATGTTGGATGAGACGTTTCGGCATTCAAGAGCCATTGTAGGACAGATATGCTAGACTTGATTGAGAATTACTGTTGAAGAATAGATTACCCTGACAGACCTGATAGCACCGTCAAAGCTCCCTGGTCGGAAACCGAAGCCTTGCCCTATATCTTGGAGGAAGAGGTCACCCTCTACCTCCCTCTGTAATGCAACTTCTGAAGTGGACGTTCAGAACGGGTATACAATTCATGTAGATTGGATACTTTACCGAGCATGCTAGGCGCAATATCCACCCCAGCCCATATATACCCTTCCTCGTCAAGGATTTCTCCCGATAAACCGGATCCGCATCCGATGTCGAGTAAAAAAGCTGGTTGGTCTGAAGGCAGATTCAGGAGCTCAAGTGCTCTGTAAGTCATATCCGCTTGAATCTGCTGATTTCGAGTACTAAAGCTCCAATCAGCTCAGGCATGAACTATCGGCGATGGAGGCACTTTTGGGTGTATTTTTTGGCTTCTGCATCACCATAATACTGATGCAAGAGATGGTAGTTGACCCATGGAATTACTAACAGATGAGACGTACGATCTCTGGAGGTGCTTGCAGTTCTGGCCGGGACATGTTGGAGAAGACAGGTACTGAAAATTACGCATGTTTGGGAGAGTCGCGTAGAACACCAAACATTAATCATCCCCGATGGGGACTTCTTCCTCTAGATATTTTACAAGGGTAACCCGTATTTCTGTGCTCTCATCACCACGAAGAACATCTGACAAGAAATCTACTTGAACCTGCATTTGGACCTGTTCACATGAATGAAGCACGATGACCTGAATAAATGGTTTGTGGTCACTCGCCATTTCCATAGCCCCTCGAATAACACCGCATAGGACGTTGCTAAACCAGATACCACCTTCAAGAACCTCTTCGGGTAACTCTACAAATTCAGCCAGCGGGTTCTCTTCCAGTGTTAAGGTAAAGGATGTCCCAGCAATGGCCGGTGTACCCGAGACACCACTCTCGGGTCGTGGCGATTGTGGGAGCACGGGTGCAATATGGATGACTGTGGGTGTAATATTCAAAAATGACTTGAACCCAACCTGTAGATGATGGTGTTTGACGCCCGGGGATTGACGACGACGACGCTAACCTTGGCCACTACCTCCCCGACCTCCCTGAAATCTGCACATCGACCAAGCCCACTCTTTGCCAAGAAATCCTCGATGAGACGGATTCCGATGTTGTATCCCATCTTCTCTAATTGCTTGTTGACTTCGGCGTAATCTTCATAGTCCTGGATCAACTGGACCACGAGAGCGCCATACATCAAAGCGAACAATTCTGCGCTCTGAAGAGGTCAGATGGGAAGTAGGCACCTCAAATCTTACCATTTTTTCCGCGCGACCTTTCCAGAGGTCCTCGCCGATGTTCTTGTATTGTTTGCTGGTTGTCGACATCTCGAGGATTGTGACATAGGTCACTCTACGTAATACAGAGTCACTACCACCGATCCAACTGGTTGAGTTTCTTGGCTGTTTTTGCATTGGACTGCGTATTCTGCCCCCGGACTGGTAGATGCATCGCATGCCTCTTTCCAACGTAGCTGCCGATCATCCGTTGATGTGCAATATTTTCCCGTATCATCCTTCTCAGCTCCGACTCGATTTTTAGGCCCTTCAATGGATCGACCTGGCCACCTTTGAGCTTCTTCGCCTGTTGCACAACATTAAATTCGTTTTGGAGGTCCTGGACAGCCTTGTTCGGCGGCGGAGTTATGTAATCAGGCTCGGCGAGGGGATACCGCTGCATTGTCATCGATGCACTGGGCGATGAGAGGAAGGATGCCAATGCAGTCACTTGGTATGGGGTGAGGTCCTTCATTTTGCACTTGTCGTGTATTTGGAAGCGGGCGCAGAGACGATGCGCTGTATGGCGACCCACGCCATAGAAACTAGTTAACGCATGCTACACGCCAATGGATGAGAGATCATCTTTACAGAGAAAGATGAACTCACCCTTGCAACATGAGTGTCTCGCAGGTTCACGCCGAGGATATGGACCATAGTTGCAACAGAAAGCAGTCACGTGGCTGCGTTGTGAAATTTGTGCTCCGACGCAAACCAAAGCTTCCTCCATCATGGCTTCAAACAAGGCAGAAGGTCGTCGAGAAGATGCTCTTGCAAAACAGCGCGACCAAATGCGAGAGGAGTTCGAGCGTCAAAAACAGTCTCTCATTAACGAAACGGAAAAAGCCCGACCCTCTTCAAACAGATTCGTTGGACAGCATGATTCCATAGAAGACAACCTGAAGCATAGTACGGTCGGTTTAGTCCACCTTGAAGAGTTTCAGCAGAGAAGAAAGGAGTTGGAGGAAGCGAAAGCGCGCCAGGCTGCCCGCTCCAATGATTTAAAGTGTGTTTTTTCCTCGTTCCAATACTATCCTTTGGTCTCTCTCCATCCTGCGACATGAATGGCTTATAGTTCGTGGAGAATCCGTTTAGAGACGAGACGAAAAAATTAAAGAAACGCAAGAAAGCCGCGAAAGCAACTCTATCGTTTGCCTTGGATGACGAGGGCGAAGACAGCGCGACTTTCCAGCCGGATAGATCCTCCTCCAAAGAAAAGGAGGATGGATTTACAGATGACCCACCTGCGAAACGGGGCAAATTCCGCAAAAATCCTCATGTCGACACATCGTTTCTTCCAGATCGAGAACGCGAAGAAGCTGAAAGGAAAGAACGCGAACGTCTCCGGCTTGAATGGCTGGAGAAACAAGAGGCCATCAAAAAGGAAGATATCGAGGTCGTTTATTCCTATTGGGATGGCAGCGGTCATCGGAAGAGCGTGACGGTAATTCCGCATGACACATATTCACTGCATATACAAATACCATCTTCAGTGTAAGAAGGGGGACGATATTGCCAGTTTTCTGGAGAAGTGTCGTCAGCAGTTCCCAGAACTTCGAGGCGTCAGTGTGGATAACCTGATGTACATCAAGGTAGGACCTAATTCATTTGACCAACCATTTCTCATTCTCCCATTCTTGCAGGAAGACCTTATTATACCCCACGTAGGTTTCACATTTCTGTGTGTTAACAGATCCTTCTGACCGAGGTCTCACAGCATCACACATTTTATGACTTTATCATCAACAAAGCTCGCGGAAAATCTGGTCCATTGTTCAATTTCGATGTTCATGATGATGTTCGCCTACTCGCTGACGCGACGAAGGAGAAAGACGAGTCACATGCGGGGAAAGTAGTCGAAAGAAGCTACTATCAGCGAAACAAACACATCTTCCCGGCTTCAAGATGGGAGGTTAGTTGTTCTTCCGTGTTGATTCGAACCCCTCTTAATGCTTTACAGGTGTTCGATCCGGAGAAAAACTATGGGAAATACACTATTGCATAGAAGTAGGAATCTAGAATGTCGTTCTGGCCAAGGTGTTCGGATGTTGAAAAAACTATTGTACTTTGTGTTTTAATTATCAGTGTGGCTGGCACTTGTGGGAAAAATAAATGGGGGCACCGCGGATTGAACGCGGGACCTTCAGATAGTCAGAACTTCAGTCTGCTGCTCTCCCAACTGAGCTATGCCCCCTATAAATATGGGGGGAGCCAATCTATTAGTGTCACCTCATCAGACAGAGGGCTACCTGTCACAAAATTCATGTGGTTGATCAGCTGGGTAGTGCTCGGTCCGAAACGTTCGTATGGAATGGAATGTTGTATTACTCGCCATAGGTCCAGCGCCCCCATCTATATGCCGTTGAAGTGGAGGAGTTTTTTCATGGGTCGTAGATGTGCGTGAAACATGTTGAAGAAGGTGCAAAAGCAGATGTGAATACTGCCCCAAGAGATGCCTCAACTAAAGTGTTCAAGGAACCCTAACAGGCGACAGATTTGTGGAGCAATAAATCACCTCTGATACCTCGACATAACCTGTTATAACGACATAGCCCGTGTAACAGTTAAAGAGATCTCATCATTATTAAACTGTTGCGGCGAGGGAAAGTCGCGGAAGATCATGTGTGATGCATGGTAGGTACACAATGGGGTTTCCAACGAACGATGGACCAAAAGGGAAAGCGAAGTATCACTGCATAGAACGCGTTAAAAAACTTCAGGCGTAAGAGTGGCACTGCGTACATCGACCATTTCAACATCCCCGGCCGCGATTGTCTTTTTGGTTTGTTTCCTGTCCAGGATAGCTCGGCTGGGTGACGGTCATGATAATACTTTCAGCAGGGAAAGTAGAGGCTCACCGATCCTTGTCAAGCTTAATTGTAATGATAACAACGTTGCTGGGGTGAATACCGATGGGAGCCGTGGCGCCGTTCGACTTGTCACGCTGGACGCGATCAACGTGGATCACCCATTTCTTACGATACACCTGTGTAACCTTTCCTTCACGCCCCTTGTATTTTCCCCGGACAATGCGAACTTCGTCGTCCTTGCGAACAGGTAGCGAACGAGCCTGGAAAATGGGTCAATTTCGCTGCTTGTGGGTGATTTGCTGGACACACATTGTGTTTTGTACGGAGTTCCTTGGATAGCGCGGACGACATGATTTTTCGCCGGATAGACGACGGAGCAGAGAAGTGCGCCTTGCGGGACTTGCGCCGTGAGGAGGACACATCTGTGAGAGGAACGAGGGATTGTCAGCAGGAGGTTGCGGAAGTCCATCCACACAACGAGAGCCCCATCCAACCCTGTTGCACTGATATCGCTTCAACAAAGTGCGAACAGCGAGTTGTCTACATAGAAAGGGATAGACGAAGTACCTACCAGCGTTGTACTTCATTTTTGGCGGGATTTCTTGAGGACGACGTGTACGACGAGCAGGACTTTAGGACACAACACAATAAACGTTCTCACGGGCATGATCTAACGGATCACGTGCAATTGATGACCTCAGCGGGAAATACGACTTCCATGTCTACCAGCACTATACGTTCAACAAAGCTCAAGTTCAAGGGCGATAAGCCTCAGAAGAAGCGTAAACGAGGTCAAGATGATGTTGGAAGCAGCAACAAACGAAAATCGAAAGAGGACGACGAGGACCCAGAAACATGGGTTTTACCAGAAAAGCAGCACGAAATACGAGGACCAACATTCATCATCCATCCATCGGACTCGTCCCCGATTTCAATCAATTTCAACTCTACCACGAATCGCATAGTTCTGTACTCATGTGACAAGGAACAGGCAGGGGATACAGACAGTCCCGTAACTAAAGTTTTAGACCGAACTCCCAACGATGTGTCGCAGGTATGGGTAACAACTCGGGTGGCTGGGTCTGCGACAATAAATCTCCGGACCGGCTCGGGCGAGGGGAAATTCATGTCTTGTGATGCCCATGGCCTCGTGTCTGCCGACCGAGACGCGCGAGGTCCTCAGGAAGAATGGACGCCGGTTGTTTTGCCCGATGGAATGGTTGCTTTCATGAACGTTTATGAAAAGTACCTAAGTGTTGATGAAGTCGCTGGTGGAACTTTGCAACTGCGAGGAGATAGCGAGGAAGTTGGCTTCGGGGAACGATTCTGGGTCAAAATACAGAACAAGTTCAAGAAACAGGCCAACGAGGAAGAAAAGAAGAAGGATGGGATAAACGAAAATCCCAAGATAGATGAGATTGGCAGCAAGTGAGTTTGAATCGCGTTAGGGTACCATACAGTGACTCACACGCAACTAGTAAACTCTATCAAACTTGGGGAGCAGGGCGTCTTGTTGTCTCAAAACAGGACAAAGACGAGGCATGTATTCCTTCGCCGCAAGCAAAAAATCCTCTGACTAATCTCTTCCCGTTTAGTTGAAGAAAGCCCGCAGAGAAGGTCGTCTAGCAGAGGCCCTCCTGGATCGAAGGAGTAAACTGAAGAGGTGCGTCTGATGTTTGTTGAGTATTCGGTCACTAATATCCAGTCTCCCTAGTGATCGTTTCTGCTGACATTCCATGCATCATTATCGTTGTATTTCTATCCCAGCGTTCAAATCTACACAACCCTTTGATCCACTTTACCACAAATGCCAGACGAAGTTCAGCGATCTCTAAAAACCTTCTAGATGCAAACGTTATTTCAGGTTATATACTGTATCCATTCCTATACAGTTCAGTCAAGTCCTCGTCTACCAATATATTGATGATGGAACGAGCTCCAGCAAGGTCTCATCTATATATGTGTAGTATGTAAATTGGAACACCTTATACGAATAGAACTTTGAAGAATTTCTGGTGCAGCTCACCGTTCAGAGTCATTCAATACGCCGACATGACTATTGAAACGCAAAAAGGTTCAATTCTAATATTGGAAATCTGGTGGCAGGTGCTGCAGTATACTAAGGAGTAGGTTGTAACAGAGACTAACTGAATGGACATAAAGATGCGGGTGTCTTTCGAGCAACAACATTGCAACATTACAGTGGTAAAATGAATTTACGAGCAAATCAAAGGTCGTCATCATCATCTGGGAGGGGAACAGCCTCGGCCTGTTGAATATGAATGAATATTAACCCAAACAAACATCGATAGTTAAAACATACCCTTTTTAGCTCTGCCTCGTAGACAGCCATCAAGTTGGCATCGACAGAGACCTCGGCGGGTGCGAGAGCTGGAGCAGCGATGAAGTCCAAGGTCGGATTACTGCAACAAAAATGAGCAAGAAATCGAAGACGGCTCAGGATATGGATCACACCCGACAAGCTTTCTCGCCAACCACAGGAATGGTTTCTCGAAGTTGTAGTTGGACTTGGCAGAGATTTCAAAGTACTGAAGGTTTTTCTTCCTGTGGAACGTTACGGCACCAGTCTTGACTTTCCGCTCCTGGGAAGACATGTCATATTTCGATGGAATCAAGCACGACGAAACAACACAAACCTTGACGTCAACCTTGTTCCCGCACAGCACGATGGGGATGTTTTCACAGACACGCTCGAGATCACGATGCCAGTTGGGCACATTCTTGTAGGTGATTCTCGATGTGACGTCAAACATGATGATGCCACACTGTCCCTGGATGTAGTAACCGTCTCGGAGTCCACCAAACTTTTCCTGGCCTGCGGTATCCCAGACGTTGAAGCAGATGGTTCCGTAATTGGTCGAAAATGCAAGGGGGTGGACCTCGACACCAAGAGTTGCTGGAAGAGCAGGTCAGAAGCCATCGATGGAAGCCGCTTGAAACCGGGCCCGTCTTAGGAAATGCAGACTCGGGTGGGAGATGCGTACCGATGTATTTCTTCTCGAATTCGCCTGTCAAGTGGCGCTGCGAATAATGAAAGAGATCAGTACGCGATCTGTGAGTGTATCGATAATCCCTACTTTGACGAATGTGGTCTTTCCTGTGCCCCCGTCGCCGACTGTACGTTAGAGGACGAGATCGGTGAGCGTGGTTGAAATCGAGCGGGATGGAGAAATCGAAACATCGATGGGAAAAGGAGCCACAGACCGCATTAGAGTCGCGCTTTTTGGGTCAAAATTAGTTGAGCTAGACGCACCAAGGACAAGTTTGAAAGTGGCGGTTGCTGTCCCTTCGGTCATGATATGTTTTGGAAAGTTGGAGATGATGAGAGTGAGGTGAAAGAGAAATTGACGAATCAGATGATAAGGTTTGGTCGCTGGGTAATCCCGGATGATGTAATATTTTGCGAAGAAATTGACTCGAAATTCCCCCACAAAGAGGCGCACTCGCTTGTCGGTTCCGAATCCGAGGCCCGACTGAACAAGCCTCCCAAAAAGATGTTCGCCCTGAAACCAAATCTACTCCGGCATGCCAGCATGCCGGCATGACGCATAACTGGTGACCTCATGGTCCATCTCTCTCGGAAAAATATCAGGTTCCTGGCGACATAACTTATATCCCATCCCTCATGTCTTCCATCAAGGACCCTAAAGCTGAGCCAGGCGCATCCTGGAAGGCGGATGAGAAGCATATGTTGCCGAAGAACCGTCTACCGATAGTATGCGACAGCGGCAAGTCTCTTTCGATTTTTACTCATCGAGGCAGGTCTTTGCAGGTTTGATGGCGACCGTCTTCTTGGCTGCTCTCGACCAAGTGCGTCTCCAACTCCATCCCCTATTTTTTTCTTCTATCAAGAATATCTTCTCAGACGATTGTCGCTACTGCCCTGCCGACCATTGTCGACGATCTGGGTGGCGGTTCGAACTATAGTTGGGTCGGTAGGTAAGTCTCCAAATTTTGCAGGTGTTCTATACGCGACTATTCGCCTTTTTTTCAAGTTCATACCTTCTGGCAGCAGCTACGTCTGTATTGGTCCAAAGCTTCTGAACTCAGGTCTTTTCCTCACGTTATATCAAGTTTATCTCCTCTCTATGGAAAGTTGTCAGACCTGATCGGACGAAAACCTATCCTCTACGCTGCAATCACCACCTTCCTGGTACGTTGATCCCTTTGATCTCTATCTTATTCAGCCTTACCCTAAGCAGGTCGGGTCGGCGCTATGTGGGGCTGCGCAGAGCATGGTAAAATCCTTCCACCCCCTCGAATGAAACATGAATTCAATTTTCGATGTTCCCAGCTTTGGCTTATTATAGCCCGGGCGGTACAGGGCATTGGGGGCGGTGGGATTTTTCAATTGGTAGAAATATTATCCGACAGCTGCCAAAGCTAAGCCTTCATGCAGATAAACATCACAATCAGCGACATTGTTTCCTTACGGGAGTATGTTCTATTTCCGTTCTTTCGTTCTACACACGTTCCTTATCTCCCTTCCTTATCCAGGCGTGCAAAGTACGGCGGACTTATAGGCGCCACCTTTGGCATCGCGAGGTAATAACACACATGTTTAAATTCGGCTCATTTGACCTCATTGTGGTTCGGCAGTGTCGTTGGCCCTCTCATCGGAGGGGTGAGTGCTCATTTCAAGTTTAACGGTTGTTAATGATCCAAATTTTAATCAATAGCTCTTCACCGATCATGTGTCCTGGAGATGGTATTTGCAACGTGGTTTATATCTGGCCTCATCATTATTGATTTTCGACCATACAAGGTGTTTCTTTATCAATCTGTAAGCCATCTTGCGTCTTTCAATGAATGGTCCAAATTTTGAGCTTTGGGCAGCCCGACTGGAGGAGTAGCTGGTCTGATTTTGTTTGTCTTCCTGAATTTGAATCCCCACGAAGGAAGGAGTCTTCAACAACATGTCCAAGAGTTCGACTTCATTGGACTAGGACTCATAGTTGCCGGGGTGGTCTGTCTCTTACTTGGGTTCAATTTTAGCCAAACGTCATGTGAGTATCTTCGTGATCCATCTTGTTCATCACAGCCACAAACGTAAATCTTCGGTGCAGGGTCCGCTTCGAAAACCATTATTCTCCTCGTCATTGGCGTTGTCGCCCTAGTAGGCGGAGCTGTCAATGAACTGTTCACTAAACGGTCACCCATCATACCCCCTCGTTTATTCCAGGTACCGTGACATCACCAGATACCTATATTTTGTCCTCGTTATAGTTCCTTACCCTTGTATCACCAGACTCGAACAACGGGAATTATTCTGATCACGACCTTTTTCCATGCAGTGACTTTTTTCGCCGGTATGTTCGACTCCGTATATAGATATGGATACGCAACCTGAAGCGTGAACCTTTCCTCCTGTTTGGCACAGGTGCATATTACCTTCCTTTGTATTATCAGATACTGGGAGCCTCTGCGACGAAAGCTGGAGTGCAGTGCGGTTTACTTCTTTGCAACCCGGGGCAGGACTCATCGTTTTGGACAGAATGTTGCCTTACTCTCTCGGTTGTTCTCTAACGTCAATCCTCTCTGGCATTGTGGTTACTCGTACAGGGCAATACCGTCCGACAATGTGGGTTGCCTATGCGATTTCCGCAGTCGGATTTGGTGTGATGTATATGCTGGATGGGACATCTTCAACGTACGTGTATAAGATGGGAAAGGATCAGTGGTTAACTTGGATGACCAGGGCGGAGAAGGTTATCTATCCTTTCATCGCGGCGCTGGGTATTGGCTGCCTGTTCCAAGTGAGTTGAGAGGGCGGAGGTGTTTGCGCTGTAGTTGTTGATGGTTTATTGAGACACCGTTAGTCGGCCTTCAAGCTGCAATGCCCATCAAAGACATGGCAACGAGCACGTCCACGTTTGGGTTTCTCAGGTAAGAACATTATATCATTCTACTACAACAAGGAAATATGATCCATCCATACAGGACCATTGGAGGTACCGTCGGCATATCCGTCGGAGAGGCCATATTCTCAAGCGTAGGCTCTGTGATTTATGTTTTCCAGGACGTTTACAGATTCCTCAACCAGGTCATCCGGCGAAAGATCAAGCAGATACCAAATGTTTCTATTGACACGTCACCTGGAGGGCTGAACGAGAGCGTCAAGAAATTGAAGGCGATAACCGTAAGTGCAGAGCAGGGCCGGTGTGTAGTCCTGCATTGAAACTCGATACGTAGGATGCTGTGCAGCGCGCGGAGATCATAAACGCATTTTCGCGGTCCATCAGCACAATCTGGTTGGTGGCCACGCCTATTATGGGTGTGAGCTTCTTGATGGGTACGTTATCTCATAGCAGTAACGCGGCTGGCTGACGTGCTCCTGGACAGTGTTGTTCACGCGCAAATACACGCTTCATCAGAATGTGATTCGCGGAAAGGAGGAGACTGAGACTCGGAGCGAAGGCGTTGAGAAGGAGGCTGTGACTCAGACGGTGGTGGGTACGGTCTAGTTCACGTGATCTCAGGCAGTGTAGTAGATCGCTTCCATGCCCTCCCACAATCCAGTCTTCGCCGAGCAAGTTCCCCCGCAGGAGCAGCCGCTCCCTCAGACGAAAGTCTGTCCAGCGTGCCAATCGCCTCTCATCCCAGACGGGACCGTCTGCACCCGCTGCCGATGGTGGTCCAGAGCTCCACCCAACCCCACTGTCGTCCAAACGTCTCTCCATGAAGGTGCAAACAGCGTCCAGAACACGACACTCGCTCCAGAGCCTTTCGTGTATGACGACGACGATATCCGTGCAGATTCTGCATATCAAACCACACATTCCACCTATCTGACCAAGCCAACAGCCTCGACATTTCCTAGCCCGATCCCTTCTCCCCCCCTCTCCTCTGACCATATATCATCTTCTTTTGTTCGCCATGACACCACACCCCGCGATCACCCACATACCCCCACCTCACCTGACCCGCGCACGGACATTACACGGATGCGAATCCGCCCACAAGCACACTATTGCCTTTATCCCGGTGCCATCTTCCAGGGAACGCAGAAAAGTGGGCGCAACAGCTACGATGTAACAGTTACTATTGTGGTATGCTTCTTCTATACAACTTGGCACATGGTCTCCCTCACAGTCATCGCCCTAGGACGTGGACTTTTCGTCGTCTTTCCTCTGCGGATATCTTCGAATACGAGGCCTGACTGACGATTGGCCAGAGCTCACCACATATTTTGACGCCGAGATTATTGGTAGCCGATACGGATTCTTGACCCAAAACTGGGGCGCTACGGAAGAGGAGGACCTGGTCCATTGGGGGCGCTTTCCGGCTTTTCGACATGTTAGGTCAGAACTCAGAAAACCGCTCTTGAAAATACCCGACCGAGATCGTGGGGCGGTTTTTATGAGGTGGAAGGAAAGGTTTCTTGTCCCCGAACATCGTGTGCAAGACATAAATGGTGCTAGCTTCGCCGGTCAGTGAATTATTCATTCTCCTTGCTACTCTAAAGGAAAGGTACGCATCTGAAACTTGGCTTTCGGAAGGTTTCTATTACATCTGTGTTGATTTTAATCCGCCGCCGCTATCTCCTCCCCGCTTGACGTCACAACATAAGGAGGTTATGGATATCCCGCCGCTTGCGAAAGCAGAGACGACCTCACGTGCACGGCGCAATTCGAGGGTACGATGTATGGATCAAGGGACTGTCGGAGGTCTGCATACCAGCGCCCCAGCTGTCACCATGAGCGGATTTTACTACCACCAAAACTCGGAACCGTAGGTGTTGGTCTGTCGCTCCTGCACTGATGCTGAACAACGGCACATACTCTAGCTATCAGCAACTATCACTTAGCCATGTTCCCGAGCGTCCGAGGGCCAGCTTCGAGTTCCGTTGATAGATACCTGACGATTGTACAAATATGAATGTATTTCTTTGAGTCGGAGTTGTACTGCGTTTGTGCAGCCACTACCAGGCCTTGGCGGCTCTTTCCTTTCATCCCCTCCCTCCCTCCTTCCAATGACATCCCAATCCCATTCCTCCTCCACTGCCAACATCGTCGGCATCCATTATCGTGTCGGCAAGAAAATCGGAGAGGGTTCCTTCGGCGTCATCTTTGAAGGTCTGTCGCCTTCCTTACTCCTTCCCCCCTCCTTCACCGACCCCTTCGTCACAGGCACCAACCTTCTCAACTCGCAAACCGTCGCTATCAAATTCGTAGGGCTTTCTCCTCACCGTCAATGACAAACTCATTTCACCATTCACAGGAACCGAGAAAGGCTGAAGCACCGCAGCTCCGAGACGAATGTCGTTCCTACCGTATCCTGGCCGGTTGCAGTCTGTCCATTCCCCTCCATACCCCCTCTCCTTCGTTCAAAGCCCGTCCGTAGCCGGAATTCCCCAGATATACCATTTCGGCCAAGAGGGATTGCACAACATCCTCGTCATCGATCTACTTGGCCCAAGCTTGGAGGATCTATTCGATATGTGCGGCCGGAAGTTCTCTGTCAAGACGGTATGCATGGCGGCGCGTCAAATGGTACGTGCTGATTTCTAGTCGTCCTGTTTGTCAGGACCCACTTCCTTCCCTAGCTGACACGCGTGCAAACTATTCACGAGAAGAACCTCATCTACCGCGATATCAAACCCGACAATTTCCTCATAGGCCGCCCAGGCACCAAAGCTGCCAACAGTCCGCTCCACTTCTTTTCAACATTAAATGCTCCCTAACCACAGGCCCAGTTATCCATGTTGTCGACTTTGGCATGGCCAAGCAATATCGTGATCCCAAGACAAAGCAACATATTCCCTATCGAGAACGGAAGAGCTTGAGTGGCACAGCGCGATACATGAGTATCAACACTCACTTGGGCAGGGGTGAGTCTCTAGCTTTCCCAGGACCCCAATGTCTGATTTCTTCTATCCACTGGAGAACAATCACGGAGAGATGATCTCGAAGCCCTTGGTCATGTTTTCATGTACTTCCTGCGCGGAATCCTGCCCTGGCAAGGCCTTAAAGCTGCGACCAACAAGCAAAAGTACGAGAAGATTGGAGAGAAGAAGCAGACTACTCCAATCAAGGAACTCTGTGAAGGTTTTCCAGGTATGTCAACTGCAAGTTAAAGCATATCGCTCATTATGCTTGTGCCAGAGGAATTCGGCATATACTTGAATTACGTGCGCAAGCTCGGATTTGAAGAAACGCCCGACTATGATTTCTTGCGAGAGCTCTTCGTTAAGGTCATGAAGAGTAATGGCGACATCGAAGACGGTAGTTTCGATTGGAACCTCCTGAATGGTAGTATTCACATTTTTTCATTTCTTTATCCAAACTAACCATTATCTGATTAGATAAAAAAGGCTGGGAAGCCTCTATTGTAAGTCTTGTTACGTATGATCCAAGTTGCATTACTCAAGCGGATACCGATAGAGCGGATCCAGCCCTATGCTTACTCAAATGCAAAACGCGGGTCTCATGCAAGATCGCCGTAGGGAACACCGAGATCCTGAGCGCCGAAGGTCGCAAAATGTTGCCCCCCCTTCCCCTGCCCTCGTTCGCAATGGTTCGAAACAACGTCGCCTTCCGACCACGCTGACTCCCACGAGTGCCAACGTTCCAGGCCAATTCGCTCCATACTCCGCTGTTGCGCAAGTTAATGTCTCCATCGGGACACCGCAGCCAATCAATCAACATCCATATGCTAATCCAGGGTCAGCAGGCTATGATTATATCCAGGATCCATACGTTGGTCACCCGCAATACGGCCGGGCTTCTCCCATGGTATCGAGCGTCGGTGCTGCTCCTGCTCTTACTACTGTCCGCCCCCGAGGCGAGGAGGCTGGTATGTCTCATGGAGATAGGTACAATGATCAAATCGACGACGATGTCAATTCGAAACCTGGCCTTCTCAGAATTCTCACCTGCCGATGTTGACTTCTGCCTACCTTACCCAAGACCTGTTTTTCTTTCGCATTGCTCTCTTGCTTAACGTACCTCTCCCATGTCCAGCGGTTCCCGCATATGTCACACCCCTTTGACCTTCTACATCATACCCTTAAACTGACTTTCTCTAATTACGCATGTCGTGGTATTCATTATTTACAACGGCGATACTTAACATATATTCAGGAATGGCAAACACTTGTGTTGATCCATCAGGCTTGGCATCACGATTCAGCTCCACCCGAGGATCCGTCTGTCTTGGGGATTGTAAGATCTGGTGATCCTTGAGGCAATGGTTACTTCTGCCAACGAAGACCTGAATGTAGTTCCGTCCCGTACACAGCTGCCTCCTCCGTCAAGCGCGGTCCTGGCTGCATGGTTTCGTGAACATCAATTTCCGACCGCTTTGAATTCGACCCATTTGAAGAGTTGTATGACTGATGATCATGAGCAGGCACTGGGAGGACTTCAGATAGCTGATATCCACTCGGGACCGGGAGATCATCATCCCGTCGGCCATTAAGCTGTGGGCCAAGTTTAAATGTTTGCAGGTAAAGGGAAAAGGAGAGATTAACCTGATCTATGTACTTGACCGGAGCATTCGATAATTCGCTCTGGACCTGTGACGTCGGGTCCAAGGCATCAGCCACCTCAACAGAGGCAGTTTGCCCCTCTATTAGGGATTGAGTATCTAATTTGATCTTTTTTCTGAAGTGCAGGTCCTTGGGAAGAGTGGAGTGATTCCCGGACCGCTTTTCCTCCTCCGGAGAAAGTTTGCCATATTCCGGTCTGAACCTCTTCCGAGGTGTAGAATGCTGCTTGTCCTCGTTGCCTGATGCGGCCTGAGTCCATGTATTGAGATTCGCGTTTAACTCGTAGTGTAGAATCTCCTACTTACTAGATGATGTTCAGATTCCTTCGACTGGGCCAACTGGGGTTGTTTTCGCATCTCGTACGAGGGAGAGTTCATGACTGTTTGTTGGTATTGCTCGCTGGCCTCTATCGCCGCCTCGGAGGCCAAGATAGAATTTGATCGCATTGAGGAAAGTGAAGAAAGCGAGGATGAGGAAGCCTGTTCATCGGATGTAGAATACTCGTCCTGCTGGTTAAATGCTACCTAAGGGCAGATATTATTTTTAGAGCTGCCTATTAGCTATGATCCACGCACGACATTAACAATAACTTGATCATAATAACCCAGGCGCGTAAACGCCGGATTAGATGGCCTGCAATATGAATAAGTTATAGCATTGTATGCACGCCGGTGGCTGAAATCCGGTTCGGATCCTTCGGCGTGGGCAGACTGAAAGGCTACAAGTCCGTTTTCATACTTTTTACTGCTGCCCATATGAAGCGAATGATGTTGAGCATGCGAAACGTCACGACCATGTGCGAGTAGTGCATCGATAGCATGCAATTTGTGTTTAGTTAGGAGATGCCGATAACATTTTGACCGGTGACACTTCTTGCAGTGCATAGCCCAAGCAGATGGAACGCTGTGACTTGAATGGTTATGCTTCAAAGTACTGCAAGTCTTGAATTCTCTCTATTATAAAGCCGTTCAATACGACAGTCTTGTATGCACAAAGGAGAGTTCACCTTGTCCTTTTTCAGTTTACGTAGAATACAAGCGGCTTGGAAGGTGCCTGTGTTAGAGTAATCTTCCCTGAACGTCGGATGATAAGATTGAGGATATCCAGATATATAGAGAGGTTACCGACGACTTCAAAAGAGGTTCATTAGCTGATAATACCTGCGCCGCCCTTGTACGGAGGTTCAAGAGTTCCGGAAAGGGACGACACTGTATTGGATCCATCTTGTCGCAATTACAACTTCTGCCTTCGACATAGCATCCTCCGCATATAACATAGCCATCGCCATGGGCAACCGGTTGCTCCAGGGTAGAATGTTGGTGAACACATTCACGACATTCAAAGAAGCTCTGAAAAATGTCTGCGCCACAAAAGTCACAAACAACCTGAGCAGAAATAGTTTCTGGGACAGAATGGGAACCTTCCAAATTACGGAGACAATACATCTTGCGGTGATCCGGGGAATATTCCTCAACAAGTAGGGCATCATATAACTGGACGAGTTTCTTCAGGTCCGCTAGTTTCGTATACTCCGTGTGACGGTCTTGAGGTGGCACGCGCTCCAGTTTCTCTACGTGTAAAAAAAGTGTGTGGTATATCGTTGACTTCACCCGATATATCTCAGGCCGACACACCCTGAAATTTGATTAGAATCTGCTCGTGTTCTCTCCTTTAACGCTGGGATTATACCAACCTCTGATAGATGGGCAGCTCATGATAATAAGCAGTTTCCAATCCTTTGAGGGTCATCCTCGACCAGGAAGTCTTAATCGTAATTCCACCGTTATTGATGACCTGATGACAACTCCTTGGTGGGACTAGAACCAGATCGCCTAGTTTTTGCTCGGCGATATAGACGTCAAAGGGAGCTTTGGCGAGTGTGTCGATGGTTATAACATAGCTCTCCTGGTCAAGTTCCTCCTTTAGGTAATGAAAATATTTCGACACTTTGTCCGCCTCTGAGCTTTTGGTCATGAGCCAAAATGCCGATCCTGCGTTTTCGGTGTAACACATGAGATTTTGACCGGATGAAGCACAGAGATCTTTATGACAAGGGGTGTAAGTGTCACCAATTCCCAAATAGCACATCACCGTTTCTACTCGGAGCTTTTGATAGACGGGTTCAAGATATATCTCTTATTATTTTTGTAGTTGAACTGACTGACCGACTCGGGTTGCTGATGGAGCAAGTTACCATCGCCCTCAGGTAAAAGGACCTGAGGAACAACGTTTGCTTGGTGTAGCCAATGGGTCCACTGAGGAGGACACTCGGCATCTTTTCCGTATAGACGTTCCAGTTCTCGATTCAAGCTGTGAGTCCCCTTCTGAAGACCCAGCGTAATAATGATCAAATTCACCTTCTGGTTCAGCGAGCACCGAAGCGGAGCGAGACTTATTGATAAAACAGTCAAACGGAATTTTCCGGTCGGTCAAATCATGGATATTCCGGACGACGATATCTTGGGTAACTTATTGAGTCTAGGATCCTACGGCGCGTTATGCAAATCAGGGCACACCTTTTGGACCGTGACGGCTCAACCAGTCGACATTGAACATGTCTTTTGGCCAGGCAGGATGTTCATGGAGTCCTTCGATGATGAGTGGGTCCCCTAAGTCCACCAAGCTCGATGTGGCCACTGACAATGGGACTCGGGCGACGGCACGGAAATTGTCGCTGATTTTAAGGAGTCCCTCGAGTGACCAGTGTCTCGTTGATATGGAGCGTACAGTGGTCGGTGGAATGGTTGACGTCGACATTGGCGGTCAAATTGAAAGGACTAATTACTGGTCACATGATATATCTCGACGTGTTGTGACTCGGACGCTGGTCTCGTCTGACCATGTCGAATGCACCCCAATCCTCGTTCGATTTCTGGGAATTCGTTGGATGTGGAATATGCCAGCTACCGTTTATGTCTACTTCCGGCCCAACGATACCATTCTGGCTCACCGAGTGCGGTCACATAATCTGCAACAATCATCTGAGTGCGCCTTTTTCTTGCCTCGAGATGATACCTACCTGATATGCAAGGAGACGCGGATCAGAGTTGTATCCAATGTGGTGCCCAGCAAATTCAACTCAGGTCGTTGCAGCTAGAAGTTCGTCTCACGTTTGCATCGAATGCCCACTTTATTTAGCCTTCTTAGTTGGAAGCTCCGATGTCGGACTGGTTTCGCTCCATCCCCGAATACTTGGATTCCGTTGCGTTTACCGGAAAGGTAAAATTCGCCGTTCATAACTATGATTTACTTCATATCACCAGTTTCAATTGGAAACAATGGCTACACAAATACGACATTACCGATCCAAATCCCAGCGACAACGAGTGCTTATAGAACGGCTCAAACGTGATGCGGGAGAGTTAAAGCAGTACGCTTCTTCTGCATTCTCATGCTTCACTATGAACATCGTCCAGAGCAAACGAAGCACTAAAATCAGAAGTCGCCCACCTTCGTCAGGAGCTTGAACTCCGACCAGGACCCATTTCCCAACGGCGGTATGAAGACCACCAACCAACCGACACTGTCAACTCGAACGGAAAACGCTCCCTGAGTGGATATGAATCGTGAGCTGATATCGCTTCCTCGTAAGTAGGAAGTTCTACAAGCATCGCAGTTATGATAAAGATCGGACGAGACCGAAGACAACCTCTAGTCCGCGATCGATAGGTCCCGATCGACTCACTATTCCACAAGGCCAGCCCGTCCCCAATTTGTCGTTCCGTCGGAGTGGTCTTTCGTCTCATGATAGTTCTTCCCAACCTCATTATGGTCCTGACCAACTTCAACAACCAGGCAACGATATCAGAGAGTATGTCTTTCCAAAACCTTTTATTTACCGACAGCACGGCATATACCCATATTTGAAGACAATATGCATATAGGCCACCCACCACGTCACGAATCCCTCACCAACGGCTCACTCGAACCCAAGCTGCTGGTCCACAACCATTTCAACAGACTAGGCATGCGCAGCAAACCTCTTCTCATCTTCAAGCCCATCCACCACCTACCCCATTCAAACTCAAACACGGAGAAATGCATGGAGGACTAACGTCAACTGTTCCAATCGAACGGCAAGACCGAAGCATGGGCCCGCCGCCTACTCCCCAAGTCATTCGCCAACAAGTGCGCAAGACTCAAGTCTCGCATTCCCATGGTTCAGGCTCGGTTTCGACGTATCATTCGGTTAAACCCTCTGTAGCGAGCAGCTCCATCTCTCAAATTGTGCCCGCGGCGGATCAAACACAGTTTGGCTCTCAAACATCTTCGTCTAGGAATGCCCCGCAACGTTTCATTCCGTCAGGATCCCGTGTCCCTTCTCGTGCAGAACATGGCGATGTGGTTTTAGGCAATGACAGAACCTTTTTCCGTTCTCATCAGGAGCGAGTGCCTCAGGCATGATAGGTTCAGTAGATGGTGTTATTTCAGACGATGTACTTTTCTGATCGGATGCTTTGATGAGAATCGGGACTTTTGCCAGTCTCATGCTCTATAATAAACGTATGTTCTTCGATCATCGTTTATCTGAAGAAGAGCAAATTTCCAGATCGAGTGAGTGCGAATACTTGCCAGGTGACCGTGGTGTAAATATGACGACAAAGACGCCAAATTACTAGATAAGATCCTATTCAGGCAGTCTCATCAAAATATTGCTGTGCAACATGCGCCAAGCGTTCCGCAGCTCCGTTAATACCCTCTTCACCCACGCTGAACCAGACCATTTCCGACATTTGTGACCATGGCATACCAAGATCCGTATGCAGAGCAGTATGGGCGTAAGCATCTGAAGCAAACCCGGTTCAGCGAGGAATTTGACCCCTACGGGACGTCACAACCGCACCAAGCATACGACCCAGGCGCCGGACCTTCGTATGGCAATTATGAGGAATACAGAGACGTTCCTCAACACGATTGTGGGTTTCCTTGCACTTTCTCCTCCTCTCAATTTACAGGCGATTCTACAGATGGCTTTGCTCGAGGAGTGTCTGGCGCAAACGATCACGATTATTTAGGAAGCTCCATATCGCGAAAGAGGTATTAGTCGAATATATCCCCTCCCCAATCTTCTCACTCATTTCGGCAGCACTGCGAGGGGCCTGCGGAACTATAGACATGACCATCACGGTGGCTTATGGACAAAGGTGCTCCTCATATCAATTTTCAATGGTGCCTTGATCAACGTCAATCATAAAGGGCGGACGGGGAAGGTGCATAGGCAGAATATGTTGTTGCACGCTGATGATCACCGCACTGCTCTTCATATCAATTGTCCTTGCTCTTGTACTGGTGAGTCTTCCAGTCTGCGTTCAAAGCATCGCCTGAGGCAGTCTTTCCGCACAGTGGATACGCCCACCTAATATCGTCGTCGGCGATGTCCAAACAATAGAGGAAAATGGAAGCACCGTGAGTAGTAGACCCTATACTCCTCAATTCGTTCACTCAATCGGAATTAAACCCAGATACAACTCGTACAAAACGGCATTTCTGTGAATCTCGGTGTCAACATATCGTAAGAGCCTTTCCGAGCTATGAGAACTCCGACATTGTCATGTTCTTACATTTGATTCAGGGTCACCAATCCCAATTATTTTGCAGTCGATTTCAAGCAAATCGATGCGCAGGTAAATTGGGTTACTTTGCAGCAGAGTCGTACATAGTTTCATTCCGCTTTCACAGATCTTTTACCCCATCAATCATACCGAAATCGGGAACGGCGTCGCCCATAACGTTCACTTCGCTCCCCATTCACTAACGAACTGGACCTTCCCATTCAGTATCAACTATACTACAACACTTGATCCAAATCGTCAAATTATTCTTGACTTGGCGCAGAAATGTGGCGCGACAGGTGGTCAGAAGAGCAACCTCTCACTTTCCTATAAGATTAAGGTAAACTTTATGGAAATTCCTGGAAATGGAAGTCAAGGTCACTGAATGTTTCCCAGCTTGGAATACGGATACTCTTCGTCACTATCTCGCCTGTCGTCCAGAGTACTCTCAGCTTTGCATGTCCTATAGATGCTGCTGACCTTCAAGTACGTTGCCCACCTATATTGCGTTGCGAGTTTCACTCATATTATTCTTTTCAGGCCTTGATCAAGAGCATCGGAATGAGTATCGGTGGATCATAAAAGGATGGTGATGCAACGCCGTTCGAGATGGACAGAATTTTTATTATACCAGTGCGAGACATGCCTAAATCAATCGGACATTTTGAATTTACTTGGCTGTTCTCATGATACGGACTTATGAGTGGTCAGCTGCAGTAAGAAAACGAGTCAGTACATATCGATATCGGCCGTCAAATGAATTGCTTTTGCAGAATGACGCGCAGCACGGGCCAACTCGGTATAATAGTATATCCAGCGAATGGCGAGTATATTATGCATGATATTTCTGCAAAGGTGGGTGTTTCCAGGTTTTAGAGGTTTCGGCTGCATGCTGGTCGATATTGGGTAGTCCATGTTGGGAACTGCATGCCATGCGTTCTCGTTTTTGTTTGTTTGAAAGACGATTAGCACTCTGCTGGTGCAGAGTCTAGTCCTGGGTTTTCTACTGTATAGTCGTCTCCGAGAAATCCCGCGCGACGCTACCATTCAGAGTCACGGCTGCTACAAATTCAAATAAATATAACGTATGTAACAGAGCACGTACACGGGCGTTGTCCTGAACACAGTGCCTATCTATACCTTCAAAGCAAGAGCAGGCGACGGAATGATGGGAGACGCTTTGGCTCCCGCCCTACTTCGACCCCACTTCACCACGACCCGCTCGTCGTCAATATCTAACCCATTAGCCCAAGCTTGCGCAGCCCGCTCTGCAATGGATCTCTCCTTAAAATTCACAAACGCACACCTAGCACCTGATAGGTAAACAAAGTGAGATGACGCAAGAGACCACAGACCTTGATTTTTCGACATGTACTACAGATTTTATTTGGGTAGGTTCGACGGTCGGCAGAGATTGCAAAACCCGAGTTCTTATGCTGAGTTCTGTCGACGATGGAGAAAGCGAGGAAAGAAAAATGGAAGTCTGAACAAAATGTTGAATGGCGTCATGGCACCAGGCAGGCTAAATGACTTACAATTGTCACATCCTCAGGAGGTTTAAGTCCTTGATTATCCGCATGAGTTGCGAGGATCTTGCGAGCCACTGAATCGTTACGGCCATGGTAGCGGTCCTGAAGATTTTGATGAGCGAGCTCGTCGTTGACAGGAATCTCGTGTCGATAAGGACATTCCGTCCCGCGTGTGCATTCTCCTTTTATGAAGAACGAGCATATGTGGGGTCGGTTGCGTTTGTAATAGGGATCGGTTCGTGCCAGCTGCTTTAGCATTTCCTTGCCCGCTGATGCTGCGCGGCCCGGAATCAAGTCTAGACCTGACTTATTACCACCAAGCTTTGAGGTACATCAGTGAAGGAGACATGGTATTATTTAAGGAATATATCACACCTGGCTTTCCATGTTTTGTGCATAATACTCCCTGTTTATGTCACTAGTGGGGGCCTCGCTCTTGATTGCGAGTGCGGTGTCGCGTACTTGCGTTGGCAGGCCATATTCGAGATCGAGAAGACACGTTTGGCAGACGTTCTTTACTTTGGCACAGGTCTGACAGATAACGGTCGTTTTGAAGCGCATGCCAACGCCAGGGTTCCAACGGAAAACGGTGAACGGTCGGGCACATGTGCCGCATGACCTGCCATACTCTTGTTTTGACTAGAAAGGCGGGGATTAGAGGTTGCGAAGAGGATGCAGTCGATATCTCATACCATCCTAACAAAAGGGTTCACACCAAGGCCTGTGGGAGAGGTGGTCAAGACATGCTTGTAGGGCTGAAGCGATGAAGATAACCGACAGGTTTCGCATAGAATGGGGAACTCGCTCTGCTCCCAACCAGCCTTGTTAAGATCAGCTTTCGGAGGCATCGTGGTCGAGATGACGGTCGTGCAGAACCGAGTTGCTGACAAAGCTGGGTGGACCTTATACCGGAATCATGCCTGGAGGATCCTTGCTCATTGCTTGGCAGCTCGACTCCAAGAGAGTCCTCATCGTCGGCGGTGGAGAAGTCGCCTCGCAGCGCGTTGAATCCATTCTTACAACAGACGCGAAAATCACTCTCATTGCTCCTGACGACGGCCTCAATCCTCGCACCAGGCAGCTCCTGGCCGAGCATAGCGATCGAATTACATACCACGACCGCCGTTTCGCGGGTCGTGAAGATCTGGACGGGATGGATATGGTACTCACAGCCCTCGATGATTTTGACGTATCCAAATCTATATGCACTCTATGTCGGGCAGAAAAAATCCCGGTCAATGCTGCCGATATCCCTGTCTATTGCGATTTCTACTTCGGCTCTCAGATACGCCAAGGACCCTTACAGATCATGGTTTCAACAAACGGCAATGGGCCAAAGATGGCCAATCTGGTCAAGAGAAAACTTGAAAAGGCGTTGTCGGGTTTTGAGGGTGATGCCATTGCAAAGGTTGGAGAGCTTAGGGCTCAGCTCAGGTCCAGAGCGCCGGGGGTAGGAGGAGCACTGGGAAAGCGGAGAATGACGTGGGTCACAGACGTTTGCAATACGTGGACGATGGAAGAGCTGGCACTATTAGACCAGACACTCATCCGGAACCTCTTGGATGAGGGTTGGGAAAACAATCGGGTTCTGACATTTCGAGAGATTGGAGGTCGTCGTCGGACGCACTCCATTCCTCTCTCTCCTGTATTCGCCCTCACAACCATAGGTGTCTGCACGTTGCTGGCGCTTGCGGTTCTTCGACGCAAGTAAACCCCTTTGCAGCGCAATACTGATCAGGGTTCGTAACCATTGACTTGACTTCTTTTGTGGATGATGAATCATGTGAATAGGCCCCAGTGACAGGCAAGCAACACAGGATAATTAAGCGAGTGTCCGATTCGAATTCACATAACCTGTTCCATAACATGAATACAAGAGCTGCGAGGAGCCGGGCTCGGGGGGGATGATTTTGAAAGAAGTCCCGAAATAAGACTTGATGTCCCGTAAAAATTGTATCCTGTAGTATCATCTCAATTTGACTTTGAGGCTCGAGCCAAAATACAACGCACGTCCGTCGAGTAGGCTGTCCCATCCGACATCGCCCAACGTCCTCGCTTCCGAGGACCATCATGAGCAAGACCAAACTCTGGTGTTTTCGATCAATGCAACCACCCAGCTGTATTTCTTCTAATAAGGTTTGAGTCGCCAACAAACCAATTTCCTCCGGGGCTACTCCAGGTCGTGAAATGGCCTCTGCGCAGTGTATTGCTGAGGTCGTGGATTCTGCGAGAAGGCTGAGTGCATAACCCGGGGATCTAGATATGTGTCGGTTAATACCTGGCGTATGCAAGTGGGATAAGACAGAGAACATACCTCCCACTCTCTTCACCTTTGTAGACATCGGAATACAGGTAAATGTCGGGAATAAAGCGGTTGAGAATAGACCGTGAAGCTTCAATCATCCGATTTGAGAACTGGGGATTTACTCGAACGGCATGGCTATTCATTTCGATCAGCGACAGACTGCAACTGGACCGTGGCAACTTACGCTACACCTCGTATACGTTTAATTCTTCCAGGTTCCACAAAATTCAGAGTTGGGACTTGTTTCACAGTGGGACAAAGGAACAGAATTTCTCCACCTCCGAGTGGTGAAGCACCGCGTTTTTTTATCTGGTCACGAAGAATGAAGGGTAATAGAGGAACAAACAGTACAAGACTCCTACCCGTAACTCAAGACCATCCGAGAGACCGAATAGTTGGAGATGCGGTAGCGTCACAGTCCTGAACAAATCCACCTGCAGGCATATTGATAGCGAGTAGAATGATGGATGAGAGGAAACGGACCGAAAGGTCTTGTTCGTCGGTGGTGATGCCACGGAGAGTCAGGTGGAAAGGATTCTTGGAAAATGGAGCCATCATGACAATAGGCTCAAGATAATATCCAATGGAACGCGTAAGAGGACAATCATGGGAGAGACTGCCACCCGAGATGATACCAGGCTTGAACAAAATGGTGGTACCTGACGTGATGAACACCAATAGGGGGATAGAAACAAGAGGGAGGGCGCACCAGTCACCGAGATCTCAATGACTGTGCCATTGGTAACGTTTTCGAAAAGCCTCAGCAAGCTGATCTCAAAGTCTGGAAACTTAGGTCAGTAGCCTTCCGAAACGGGTCGAAGGGACTGTGCTACCCCGCAAACCGGGATTTTTGTCGTCCGGGCGAATTTTGTCGATCCTCAACTGCTTCCCGCTGAGGACCGAGAGGACGAGACGGTGGCGCAGATGGTCATGTCCGCTGAACTGGAGGAGGTTGCCCATAAAAGATGGATTACGTAAGTACAAATCTCCCCTCATGCAGACTGACTGGCAAGGGCGGTACTACCACGTAGATCAGGTCCTCAACAAACCAGGTCCTCGAACGGATCCCAGCTTCCTTGCCGGTGACGAGGTACGCGTCTGATCGTCCCAGCTCACACCCTCTGAACCGCGTGTTCCACCAGGTCAAAGACTTTCTAAGAAATCAAGCAAAGATCCTTGTCATAGGAGCTGGTGGTTTGGGATGCGAAATTCTGGCGAACCTCGCATTGACGGGATTCAAGGATATCCATGTAATTGACATGGACACGATCGATATCAGCAACCTGAATCGTCAATTTCTTTTCAGGTAACGTTCATCCTCAAAGACATGGTCTCATTTCCTGAACCTTTACAGGTCAAAGGACGTTGGTCAACCGAAAGCCACTGTAGCTGCAGAGTTCATCATGAAACGCGTCCCAGGTGTCAAGGTTACTCCGTCAGTCAGGGAAGTGAACGGTTGAGATCCTTGTGTTCACAAAGTGCTCCTAGGTATTTCGGAAAAATCCAAGACAAGGACGACGACTACTATATGCAATTCAACCTGGTTATATGTGGCTTGGATTCCGTCGAGGCCCGCCGATGGATGAGCGCAACCCTGGTGAACCTCGTCGATCCTGAAAACCCAGAAAGCTTGAAGCCTCTCATCGATGGCGGTACAGAAGGTCAGTCAGCATTGGACCCGTATATTTCATACTTTTCCATACCTCGTTATGTTAGGTTTCAAAGGGCAAGCACGCGTCATCCTCCCCACCATCACATCATGTTACGAGTGTTCCCTTGATATGCTCAACAAACCAACTGCGTTCCCAATCTGTACGATCGCCAATACGCCACGTCTGCCAGAACATTGTATAGAGTGGGCTTCTGTCCTAGAATGGCCTCGTGTGCACGGTGGTCCGTCTATATCGTGAAATCACCCGTCAATGTCTTCTAATTGTCTGGTTTTTGTTCCTTTTTTCTTGCAAAAAAGATAAGAAGCTAGACGCGGATGACCCGGAACATATCAGCTGGCTGTATAGAGTCGCGTCTGCCCGAGCTCAAGAATTTAACATAGAAGGAGTGACATGGTCGTCCACGCAGGGTGTGGTTAAGAATATTATTCCTGCAATCGCTTCTACGAACGCAATAATCGCTGGTACGACTTACACATGTCTTGAATCAAATATAACATCTCACCTATTACAATTTAGCTGCTTGCTGCAACGAGGCTTTCAAAATTGCGACAAGTTCGGCTGCCTACTTGAATAACTACTTTATGCTCATAGGGACCGAGGGGGTGTACTCTTACACCTTCGAGCATGAAAAACGGGAGGATTGTCCTGTTTGTGGCGGCGAGGCACTCGAACTCTCCTTAAGTTCCGAGATCACGGTGGAACAATTGATCGAAATGTTAGTGGAAAAGCAAGACATGTAAGTTCATGTTGAGATCTATTTCACTCATCTTACTGATTGGTCCCCGTTTGCTCAATAGTCAAATCAAGAAGCCGTCACTATCCACGCCGACCACTCAGATATATCTCCAGGCCCCACCGCAATTAGAAAAAGCTACACGTCCAAATTTAAGCTTGAAGCTTTCCCAACTCGTGCCCCCCGGAGGCGAGATCACAGTCACTGCGTCTACCCTTCCCTTCAGTCTGTCTTTGCGTGTTACATATACCTGAACACTCTCTTCATACCTTCCTGAATTCTGTCATTGGTAGCAAACAATAAACAAATTGAAATTAATCATCTGTACAAGATATGTATCGTCCCGAAATCCCCATTGTTGGTCCCTCCACCGATAGCAACTAACCAGCTCTGCAAAACGGGCCACGCAGCCTCAAAACGTACAGCTAGTTCGTCGGTATGATGTTGACCGTCTAGCAATGGCAATAATTCCGTTGGATATGGAGGTAAGCTCGTTTGTGCTGGAGCTGGCGACCACACCTGGCGTTGGCGAAAAGCAACGGTGGCTGAGGGTGGCAACGCCAGTGCCCTTGAGAGGACGGGTGATGGAGGCGGACCAACGGGTGTGATAAAAGATTGTCGACGTGATCCAGGACGTTTATTATGGAAGCCATCCTGAGCTTGTGTGGAGGCAGGAGTAGCTTCATCCTTTGCTTGAGTCGTGCGACTTCCGCTGCTGCCAGATTGGTGGAGGTCGCGGCTTCGCAGCTGTTCGAGAACTTTTTCTGCAGCACTCGCTCTCCGTGCTCGTTGAGTGACGGATATGGGTGTTGCCGCGGTGACATTGGAGAACAGATGGCCGCTGAAATTGGGGTCTTGCGAAGTCGCTGGGACGGCAGTATTTATGTCGGGGCTGATCAATTGCCCGCCACCAGCAGTTGAAGTAAAGCCACGATACTGAGACGACATTTCACCGTTGTTGAAGTGACCTGGTGTGTTGTCCGCGATCAGAGGGGATGTCACATGAGCTGAATAACGAAAAGATTGACCAGTGGAGAAACTGTTGAGTCGTTTACGAGGAAAGGTGGTAGGGAGGAGAGGGTCAAGCCCTTGTCCTTTCGAAGGATCTGGAGTAAGGACAGGCCATCGATGTACTCGTCGTAAGAACCCCTAAAGTGTCAAGGCTTTTGCATCAGGATATCAATTGGAATAGATGTCTGCGAACTTTGATGATGCCGAAACTCGTGAAGCGACGAACGTCAATACCAAGCTGATGAACGCCATACAACTTCATCCACTCCAGTACGGTTTTCCCAGGTTTTAATCTTGAATAGAGACGAAGGAGTTGCGGCCAGTCTGGTATGGCATGGCCTCCAAGAGAACTGAGCGAAAAACGAAGAAAGAGCTGAATAGTCACACCTGGTCTGGTAACATAAGGTCCGCACTCATCACGAACGTGTGCCTCGTCTGCGAGCCACTGCACACTTCGAGCAAGGGTGTACATGTTAGAGTACTGAAAGATGTCGATCATCATGATGACTTGGTAAAATCTAGCAGGGAATAAGCAGTTCGAAAGAGGCCCGCCCGAAGAAACCTTACAATAAATGAGAAAGTGCTTGTCGGGTAAGCTCGATGTCGCAGTCCGCAAGGTAGGCAATCCGACTGACGTGATTCGTGCCGTCAATGAATTGGCAGACCTGCCAATGGGTGGAGTGGTTTATATACATCCCAATGGAACGACAGCTTAAGGAAGAACCTTGATCATTGTAAGGTCCCAGTTATCTTCCGTCCTCTTTGAAATATTGATTAGAGCAAGAGGGACCATCCAGTCGTGTACGGGGGGCGGGTTTGGATAGAACGGATATATCTTGAGTTCAATGGAGTTGAAACGATCAATGGCAATGGAAGTTTCAGAGTAAGAGTTCAAATCTTCATATAGCTGCTCTAAGATGGCATGAATTGCAGCCGATGTCTCTGGGTTAGACAAGAACGCGGACTCTTTCTGACAACATTGAACTAATGGAATTACGATGATATTTGGATAAAGAGGCATACCTCACAGGACGTCAAGACGCGGTTGACCTTGCGAACCACGGGCTCGTAGCAGCTCAGGTCTGCAGAACGATCGAAAACAAAGCAGAGATTATATCGAAAATAGTTCCGGATGTATACGCCATGAAGCTCGACAGGAAACCCAATCACACGATGGTTTTGGGTTGAGCAAGTGACAAGACGACCACATAGTTGGCTGTGAGGAATGACATATTTCGAGACGTCGTCGAAATGGAAGAGAGCCGGTCTCGATGAGGGAGGACGAGCTGAACGATCTCGGTTATATTCCAAGGGGGACGTTGGAGTCAGGAGGCTTTCCGACACAGCAATGATGTCTTCCGGTACTTGATAGACAATCTTTGGGCCCTGCTGGACGTCGAACACGGCGTAGAACACCGACTGGATGCGGGGAAGGAAGGAGTCTGACGACATCGAGGACAAACAAAACTGACCATGGCCACGGGTTTGCCGCTCCCGACGTTCCTCTCGCTTCCTCTGCCCATCGTTCAACTCTCCCTCCCAGCTGTCCTCAAATGCGGCCAATCCTTCCGCTGGTCCCTGGTTCCCGTCGCCGGCGATACGGAATACCGCTTGTGCCTACGCGACCGCGTAGTCTGTCTTCGTCAATCCCCAACCAACCTCCTCTATCGAGCTATTTTTCCCGACCCGCAGCCTTCACCAACAGAGAAAGCCCTCAAAGATAAAGAAACACTTGATTGGCTCAATGATTATTTTCAACTAGACGTTGACCTCGCCGCTCTCTACGAACAATGGTCGGAACAGGATCAGGTCTTCGCCAAAGTCCAGCATAGATTCCAGGGGATAAGGATCCTCAGGCAGAATCCTTGGGAGAACCTCGTTTCGTATGTTCTTCGTTACTTTATATTGCAAGTCGTTTACAGAAACAACCTCCCAAGGTTTATATGCTCTTCAAATAACAATATTTCGCGCATCACAAGGATGGTCGAAGCACTTTGTACCCATTACTCACCACCTCTACTTTCTTTTCCCGGGGAAGAAACGGCTTATCACCCCTTCCCGCCCCCTTCTGTCCTTGCTCAGCCGGGTGTATCGGCTACTCTTCGTTCGCTCGGCTTCGGCTATAGGGCAGACTTCATCAATCGAACGGCGAAGGCCCTCGTTGATACGCACGGAAAAATATCAAGTGAATCTATGGAAGCGTCAGAGAAATGGCTGCTGGGACTCAGGGATTGTAACACAGAGAGCGCGAGAGAGGAATTACTCCAATTCACCGGTGTCGGAAGGAAAGTTGCTGATTGCGTATTGCTCATGAGTTTGGATAAGGTATCCAAAAGTTATATTCCACAGCCTCACCTAACACATCGAGGCACAGAGGGAGGTCGTACCGGTGGACACACATGTGATCCAAATCGCAGTCAAGCATTACGGGCTGAAAGGTGCCCCGAGTCTTGGTCGAAAGAAGATCAACATGACACCGAAGTTATATGATGATGTTAATAGGAAGTTTTTCTGTCTATGGGGGAACTATGCTGGATGGGCCCATTCTGTAAACTTGTCCCCACGTCTAGTCTTATGTGTAACTGATTTTCTTTTGATACAGGTGCTCTTCACTGCTGACCTCAAGTCCTTCTCTTCATATGGCCTTCCTACTCTAGAAAGCGCAGGCCCAAGTATACCAACACCCCCTGATACCCCTGTTTCTCCTCTGAAAAAACCTGCCACAGCGGAGTTGAAGGTTGCAGTTTCGTTGATCTCAGAGCAGTCTGGCGGTGATTTGTCCTATAGGGCAGGGCCAGCTGAACGCGTAAAAAAACGCAGGCGCATGGTATAAACATTACTATCCGTTGCCATATCCATGCCCGATCTTGAGTGGTCTCTGTCATTAGGACTATAATAATAATAGGTGAAGTTGTATTGTGATGCCTCATGATCATCTGAAAACGTCGAACGAGGCTGGGACAATGAAAATCCACGCACTCTTCATATACTTAAGTAGATCTAATGTCTATGTCATTGAAAAATTCGATTGCATGACGAGAAGTAGAATACTGTACATTTACTTTTTCCTGCCTTTCTTAGTAGATGCAGGAGTGACCTTCTTGTTCAAAGCCTGAGCACATACGGAGCAATACCATTTTTCTGGTGTAGGCTGCTTCATGCCCACGCAAGAAAGATGGAACTATCATCAAAGAAATGAGCATCTTGAGTCGTAACAGAGCATGTAGATCCAAACTCACCCATTCAAAGGGGCAACCGCCTTCGTTGTCACACGCAATCATCTGCATCGAGATTAGAGTGAATGTGGATGCAAGAGCTGGATACACTTACGTCACCGTAACTTTGTTTCTGGCAGAAACAGTAAAGTCGCTCATCATCACCATCTGCGTCCTCACCCTCTGCATCTTCATCCCCTTCATCCATGTCAGTATCGGCCCGAGTTATAGCCTGGCGAGACAGTCTCGACCCTGTGCGCTGGGAAATAACTAGCGGTGCTGTGGTTGTTGGAGATGCAGACCGGTGTTTGGTTGGAGATACAGAAGACAGCTTGGTTGATGATGCAGCAGTAGCACGTCGCTCTGAACGAGGGGAGGTGTCAGTCATTTCATCATAGAAACATAGGTGCGTAAGCGTACTTTTATATGCGGGACCTGAGGCGGAGGAATGTGAAAGAGCGGCAGCAGATAGGGAAGCCTGTCTGGTGTCTGGTGTAGTCGGCGTCGAAGTCAACGCATTCCTCAGGCTCTCGCTGACTTGCAGGGTCGGATTTCTCCCAATACCGCCGTAGGAATCCATACCCGGTCCAAGCGCAGAATACGAGGTTCCAAGGGCCGAAATGTAATCCACGGCTTCGCCCTGCAGGAATCTGACTTTGGCTAGATCGGAATCGAGGCGAGAGCGTGTGCGGGTTATGAGGTCGATCAAAGTCTGAGCAAGCGCGCATTTCTCCGCAGCGAGTTTGTCGATGTCGGCAAAGGCGGCGTCGATCTTGGCTTGGATGACGGTGTCTTTCGGAGAGGGTGTACGAGACAAGGGAGAGGATGGCACGGAGCTTGAAGCTTTGAGAGAATGCCGAATGTACCTGGATGCATCTCTATCGATTTCTTGTTGGAGCTCTGGTAGAATCGTGCTTAGTGAGAGGGAGAATTCCAAGGCCAGGAGCAAACCTTGCGCCTTCAGTTCCTTTGCTTTAATCTCCTGCAGGAGATGGTTGACTTCATTGGGGAGATTGTCGAGACCTTTTAGGTATGTTAAATGAGGGATAATTCGAGAATTTGTGCTGGCTTAGACTATAGATGAATTCGGAGGCAACGTTGGCCGCCTCCTCCAGGTTTTGGACAGAGTTGTTCATGTTCAAAGTGTAGAAAGTAAATACTCCCCAACACACCACCATGTCCTCCGCTCAGAAGCTCAAGGCAAAGGCACAAGATGTCGTCGAATCTGACAATCAAGAGTCTACCGATGACGAGGTGGACGACATCGCTTCCCCTTCTACTTCGTCACAAAACAAGAAGACAAAGAGATCAAAGATCTCCAAAGCTTTGGGTGCACTGCACGGAAAATCCGAGATTCCTCAGGCCGTTGTCGATCATGTTTTGGATAAAGTCAAGGCAGAGGGCACCGCTGGATCAAGCGAAGCTACTCAGCAAAACGTCAGGGAGGTCCTGGAACAACTCAAGCTCATGGATGTCATGCAAGGTAAAGTTGGCCTTGGCGGAGTCAACAAAAAGGATGTGGGTGAACATAAAGTAGGTCACCGCCCTTCTTGGGCCAGCAACCTGGACTCACCTCTGTGAGTTCTGGGCTACGCAACCTGTGCCCCAGCTGGGAGAGGGCCCTCCCTCAGACGACGGCTACATAGAACCATCCAAGCCTCGGGAAGAGGTTCGCCAGGAGCCCTACCCTTTACCGAAAGATTTCGAATGGACCACATTGGATATTGACGATCCCAAACAGGTGTGCCGATCCATTCAAAACAGCGTCTAACTTCTATCTAAATTATGTATAGAATAAAGAGGTTTATGACCTCCTCTCACTCAACTATGTCGAGGACGACGATGCGTCATTCAGATTCCAATACAGCTCCGAGTTCCTCAAATGGTACTTGATCCCGTTTTATTAATCAAGATCTCCACTAACCATCGAGCAGGGCATTAAAGCCTCCCGGTTATCACAAGGAATGGCATGTTGGCGTCCGCGTTTCCTCCAACAAGAAACTAGTGGCGTTCATCTCAGGCGTCCCTGTCAACTTGCGCGTGCGCGGACAGTAGGTATCACGTCGTAACTGTGGTCTTGGCTCATGGGCTCCAATTCCAGCCATTTCCTAGCAAGTGAAATTAACTACCTTTGTGTCCACAAAAAACTTCGTTCAAAACGCCTCGCACCTGTGTTGATCAAAGAGGTCACACGCCAGGTTCACCTCAAGGGTATTTTCCAGGCAATCTATACCGCGGGAGTCGTTATACCTACCCCGGTCTCTGTGTGTCGGTGCGTTTCATTTTTCCGTTTTAAAAACTGAACCATTTCATCATCCTCACCTCAGGTATTATCACCGCTTGCTCAATGTTCCGAAACTTGTGGACATCAAATTTTGTCACGTCCCACGCAACATGACTCTCGCTCGTATGATCCGAGTTAATAAAATCCCAGATACTTTCCGCACGCCGGGCTTGCGGGAGATGGAGGAAAAAGATTTGCCGCAGGTCGCAGAACTGTTTGCACAATATCAAAAACGGTTTGACATGGCCCCGGTATTTAACATCGACGAGATCGGGCATCAGTTTTTGAGTGGGCAGGGGAGTGGCTCAGTTGGTGACGGAGGGCCTGGAAGGAGGGTAGGACAAGTGACTTGGGCGTATGTCGTCGAGGTAACTTCATGAGAGTTGATTTTCATTGATGGTATTAACACGAAAGTGTTGGACAGAATCCAGAAACACAGAAAGTCACCGATTTCTTTTCGTTCTACTCACTTCCGTCCACGGTGATCGGCAACACGAAGAACCCCGTTCTCGAGGCTGCTTATCTTTTCTACTACGGCAGCGACCTTGGTCTCGTTACAAGTGAGGATGCTCGCCTCAAGGAACGGTTAGAAAATGTGATTGGGGATGCTCTCATTGTGGCCAATACGGCCAAATTTGATGTTTTCAACGCATTGACGTTGATGGACAATGTTCCTATCCTCCAGGATCTCAAGGTTTTTTTTTTTCTCGATTCTCACTCTCAGTAGACTAACTGAAACCTTTCAACTGGCAGTTTGGTGTCGGCGACGGCCTTCTGAACTTTTATCTTTACAACTGGAGGACCGCCCCTTTGGCGGGCTTGAATGCTGAAGGCGGTGTCAGTCCTGGAAGAGGTGTAGGTGTGGTTATGTTGTGATTGTTGTAGGCTTGCAGCCATGTAGTTACCACTTGTATTCGTTATTCGTTATGTACACAGAACCTAGAGACAATACAAGGTCATAGATTCCGTTAATCACTATCAATCATGATAACATCTTCATCATCGACTCCCCAGTCTGGCGTAGGGCTTCTTTCTTTCTTCGGCTCCTTGTTTCGATGCGGTGGCCTCGGAATGCTTGCGCCTCCTGCCCCAGCAGATCGTGCACCAAGTGTCTGACCAGACGAGCCCCAGCTCGCTGTCGAGTTCTGGTCAGAGGACTTCTCTTTTTCCTTGCCTTTGGTCGTGGACGGTGCCGGATTGGATTTGCCGCTAAGACTTTGACCGGCACCTGAAAAGACAGGAGGATGCTTCAAAATACAAAAGGTTATGGATAGACTACGTGACATAGAATCACATCGACTTACTTCATTTGTTACCTCAGGAAGCGCACTCTGGGCGACTACTGGAGTGAATGGCGTTACTCGGAATCCGAAGAATAATTGTCCAAACGGAAGGTTAAGAGCGGCGGGAACTTTGACGTCAGATTCGAAAGTCGAATTGGTGACAATACGCTGGTTGCTATCATGGGCTTGAGGACAGCAATTATGGCGAAGTAGGGGACGACTGACTCACTTGGTGCGAATGATCTTACTACCTTCCGCCAATTCTTCGGGCTTGCGATGACTGATGCCCTTGCCTTTCGTCTTCCTGCCAGATAGAGTTTCTCCTTTTCCTTTAAAACTCTCCCAAGCATCACCATCTTTGCTCACAACGGTCCCCCCAGTTGCGCCTGCAAATCCGCCACTCAGAGATGATCCAGGACGCGAAGATCCGGGAGAGGAGGAATTAAGGTCGATCTTGAGTTTCTCGGCCATAGTCGCAGGGGGCGCAGCCTTTGCTCGTTCAGGTTCGACGTAACCTAGCGGTGCAGCAAAGTCGACTTCTAGATCGGTGTCGAGAACATTGATACCTGATCCCCCTGGCTTTGTTTCCATCACGAGGAGACCAAAGATTATGGAATTGTAAGAAATCTCGATGATGTCACCTTGAGTGAGTGCAGAAAAGTTGCGGAGGGCTTGTTCCAGGCTGTAATTCTTTACTGTCAGAGAGGGTAGACGATTTGGGGACATGAAAGGACTTGCACTGCTTTAGGGTCTGATATTTCCAAGAAATGGACGGACTGGGCTTGTAATTTAACCAATTTGCCCTTGGGCAGGTCTGCACCCGTGATGCGGATAGGGTCGCCCTCATTGAGACGAAGAGTCTTCATCATCCAATATGGCAGATGAACGACGCCTTCTTCGGCGATGAATTCCAACACCCCACCGTGCGTTGATGCAGCTGGATTTGTGGGATTGCGGAGTTGAAACATCCAGGGGGACTCGATCTCGAGGCGTGTGAGGTGTGCCAGCGCAGATGGAGGCATTATGACTGTGGCGTAAAAGGATTACAGTACAGCCCTGACTGGAAGGGTAAGGGTGACGCGTACTCTTGCCACCATAAGAAACATTTTCTCGTTCCTTTCCTGGAAGCATGGCCACGCTATACGCTTTTAGATATTCGTCGTAGGATCTTGGGGACGGGCGACCCATGTTTGGGCCGGCGAAACCTGGGCCGAAACCCCTTGGATAGGATGGATCAGGACAAGCGAGATGTTAGTGGTGGAAGGGGGTACCCTGCTAGCTGATGGAGGATTCCACCGGGTCCATGTGGGTTTGCGAACTGTGAAGGGATGCGTCAGAGTCGGGGACTGGGCGATTGAGCAACGACTTGCGAAATCCATCGTCGTCGTCCTAGCCGTCCACTTTCAAGTCACGCTTTCTGTGACTATCTTTCCTCTCTCCCGATGGCTCCTGCAAAAACCCTCTCTGGCGCCAATGCTGCGTTCAATGACAAAGTCTGTCGCGATCCAGCCGTGCAGTGCTCCTCACCGATGATTGATTATGCCAGGGCAAACCCATGGAACTTCGGCTTTCGAATATGGTCGCTGCAAAGGGTTCGATTGGAGCACATCTTGATTGTATCCTCTCCAACTAATATCTCTGTTTGAAGCCATCAGCAATGCTGTAAGGACCTCTCTGGGTCCAAAGGGCATGGACAAGATGGCGCGTCAAGCGATCACACCATGTCGCATCGAGCTCTTATCCTTTCTTTTAGATCCAAACCTCAAAAGGGGAAGTCATAGTAACCAATGATGGCGCGACTATCCTAAAAAGTATACAGGCGCTACATCCTGCCGCGAAAATGGCACGTTCTTCTTCTACTCGCAACGTCATGCCCAAAAATCAATCCTCACTCAGCTCGTCGATCTCTCCGCCGCGCAAGATGTCGAAGCCGGCGATGGCACCACGTCCGTCGTCGTTCTGGCAGGCAGTCTACTAGGGGCCGCAGAAAAGATGCTCCAGAAGGGAATGCATCCAACGATCATCGCCGAAGCATTCCTTAAAGCATCTGTGAAAGCAGTCGAGTACCTCACTGAGATATCGACACCCGTAGATTTAAATGACAAGGCCAATCTTTTGCGTGCAGCGAGCACCTCTCTAAATTCCAAGGTGATGCATCCGTCTTTCGTGTCCACATCGAGTGTGTTTTCCTTAACGTATCAAAGATTGTCTCCCAATATTCGTCGACGCTCGCCCCCATCGCGGTGGACGCAGTCACGCGTCTTATCACCCCCACATCTTCCAACGTGGATCTTCGGGATATTCGCGTCGTCAAAAAGGTCGGAGGAACGATAGAAGATACGGAGCTCGTAGACGGCGTCGTTCTCAGACAAAATGTCGTCACTGCTGCCGGAGGACCCACACGAATGGAAAAAGCAAAGATCGCTATTGTTCAATTCCAACTCAGCGCACCGAAACCTGACGTTCGTCGTTTGCGCTAATCTTTTCTTCGTTCTGTGTCTCAATTTCTTCTCCCAAAAAGATGGACAACACGGTAGTTATCAACGACTATCGGCAAATGGATAAAGTGATCAAGGAAGGCCGACAATACCTCCTCAACATCTGCAAAAAGATTAAAAAAGCAAACTGCAACGTCCTTCTCATCCAAAAGTCGATTCTCCGCGACGCAGTTGACGACATTTCGCTCAACTTCCTCAAGCGGCTGGGTATCCTCGTCGTCAAAGATGTCGAACGTGACGAAATCGAGTTCCTTTCAAAAAGCTTTGGTTGCAAACCCATCGCGGACATTGATGCCTTCACAGAGGATAAACTTGGATACGCAGATCTGGTGGAGGAAGATGACCGGTCCGGCGTGAAAGTCGTAAGAGTTACCGGCGTTAAAAACAGAGGAAGGACAGTTAGTATTCTTGCCATGGGAAGCAACCATCTTGTCGTCGAAGAGTGCGAACGCAGTCTTCACGATGCCCTATGTGTTGTGCGATGTCTGGTGAAGAAGCGGTAATTGACCTCCACTTAGTGCTTTGCCTTTACTCAATTCTTTTTCGTTTGCAGTGCGTTGATCGGAGGAGGTGGAGCTCCCGAAATCCATGTCTCTCGCCTTTTATCGCAATACTCGCAGTCTTTGAGTGGCATGGAGGCGTACTGTTTCCAAGCGTACGCAGACGCTCTCGAGGTCATCCCAGTCACCCTTGCCGAGAACGCAGGTCTCAACCCGATTGCTATCGTCACTGAGCTGCGGAACAGGCACTCTCTGGGCGACCACAATGCTGGGATAAATGTCCGCAAAGTAGGTCGTTACTCTTGAACATATCGAGTGAAAACGCTGATATACCCACGACAGGGACTGATTTCCAATATATTGGAGGAAGAAGTTGTGCAGCCATTGCTGGTCACCACGAGTGCCATTGAGCTTTCTACAGAGACTGTTTGTCTGCTGCTGAAAATCGATGATTATGTACAGGCACGATAGCTTAGGATAATTAAATAAAGTTTCAACGCATTACGCCACTGGAAGATACATATGCAAGTTGATATACTATACATTGAGGTTGGGCAACGCGATGACAAGCTGGTTTTTGCTGTTAATGTGATGTTTAAATACTATGATCTCTAAGTTACGAGTAAGTAGTGAGACGATAACAAGCGATGGATGCGAGCCGGGAAGAATGTGCTCAGTCGGCTGAACGTTGCGGTAGATTATCTATATAGTGAGCGACGGTGTCGAACAAAGTCCAAAGAAGCCCGTGTGTTGTGATACTGCGGACGGCGCTGACACCGAGTCCACGGTATATTCGAGCGATGCCAGCCAACAACGGCTTCGGCGAACTGGGATCCGGACCTGAGTTCTTGCCTTTAGCAAGATGGTGGATGATACGTGCTCATGAAGGGAATTTACCGCGAATGAGACGATGCAAGGTTTCGGCCACCCCGCGATACTGTTCTCCTGCGAGGGCACGCTGTTGAATTTTCGTCTTGACCCTAAACATCCAAAATCAACGTCGGCTAGAATCAATCAAGAGAGAGCGAGAGCGAGGGAGAGAGAAAGAACAGACACGTCAAGAGGATATATGATGGCCCACGAAGTGACCTAACGATGATCAGCTTCCGTCGCAGGACACGAAAAAAAGCCGAGCCTCACCCCTGCCAAAGATCCACAAAAGAAGGGAACGACCGATGGGTGAATGGGTAGCCAGGATGGGGTTGGGCCCTGGTCACCGAGCCTGTTGCGTCCCAAGACGTGTCGCATACCGTCATACTCGAGGAAATAGAGTGCCGTCCCTGACGTATCCCGGACTGCGCATGGAGATAAGGAATGAGAAACAGACTGGACATGACACAACGATTGAAAAGGGAAGAACACGGACGAAAATGCAGACGAAACCCAGTGTAAAGACCCGCCACGCCATTCGCTCTAAAGATCTCCTTCACAGCGTCCACCGTCCCCGGAGGTTTGGCCAATGCTATTCCTTTGCTGGCCGCAATGGTGAACTCCAGCTGGCGTCGGATCTAGCGTGGACGTTCAGAACAACAGGAAAAGGGCCAGCATGCGGAGGGTAAAAAAAACGACCTTGACAAGTTCGAAAGCTTGATGCGAGGTGAGAACGAGAAGGAGAGGATGAAGAGCGGGGGCGTACGAGCACTTGTGAAGGATATCAGGGCCCCAGACATCGCACCACTAAGGCCGCCCGTGAGGGCGACGTCGAGCAGCCTATCATGACACAGGTAACCATGATTGGCGAAATACTCCTTGGTCCGACTGTATATCGTGAAGCTGGTAGCACCTAAAGAGGGGGCGGCTCGAAACTGGAGGGACAAGAAGAAGAAAGGCGGGAAACGCACGAACGAACGAGATGGTGATGAGGGGTATCCACAAACCACGGTAAAAGCCCCTGATGCCCTCTTCGCGGTAGACGATTCCGGCTAGACGAGGGATCGTAATGGGTACTTTTGTGGTCTGAAGTCTCGATTTGAGAGAGTCCAGCTAGAGAGGTGGATGAGCGGGAAGGGGCGGGAACGAAGAGGGGGAAACGGACAGGGTACCCGGCGAAGGTGGACACGTAGCTGGCGGAGAGAGCACATACGACGGCTTTGTTACCTGGGAGGAGTTCAAGGGGAAGAAAACGGGCCGAACGGGGACGTGCGCACGACGGAGAGCATCATAGAGAGGTTGAGGACTCTGGGTGCGACAGGCGTCCATAGGGCGTCCGACGCCGTCGACGGTGTTGCGGCCGACGTTGAAGGAGCGGCTGGGGGACGTCCAGCTTCGTGAGCAAGAGGTTCAAGTATAATGTAGTACTACAAAGTGTTCAAAATCCGCCGACCCGCTTCCCGCTTTTACCCCCTCTCCTCCGTCCTCCCTGAACTATCGGCTGACTAGAACCATCAATTATCGCCGCTCGCACCACCGCAGGCGGCTGCGACTGCCCCATCTCCCGCAACCCATTCTCAGCCACCACCTTCACCTCCACCACGGTCTCCTCAACCACATCCACGCCAGTTTTCCAACCCTTCAACAGGCTGCGCACCCCAGCCGATCTCAACCCCCCCTCCCTCTCCTCTTCCCCATAACGATTCGTGCCCACAACGGGTCGAAAATACCCAAATTCAACCAAAGGAGGCTCCTCCGCCAACGACAGCGTTTTCGCCATACTTTCAAGTTCACCAGATGGTTTCAAGAACCCTTGATGCGAAAACACATCCACAGACAAGGCAAGGTCCAGTGCCAGCTGCTCCTGCGCCTCCTGCTCATGCTCGATCGACTCGGCAGACCGCGTCGGCCCTGCCGCGAGGTTATAACGACGCAGCCCCTCCCGGCATTGCACGGTATCTTTTGAGAACTCCGAGTCGAACAGTGCAATTGTCTCGTCGGCACTGTAGCACCACGAAGCGTTCTTCACGAATTCCCTTGCAGACACACGGCCCTGTGCCACTGCCTTGTATCCCTCCCTACAATGTATACCCCCTTCCACGAAAAAGTCCGCCCTGGTGACTTCATCTGGGTCGTTGCCGGCTCGAACAAGTCCCTCGTACCTGTAATCCGAGTCAACCGTGTCCGGATTTTGGAAAATAAAACGGGCTCACGTCGTCAACATGTGCTCGATCGGTACCTCGGCCTCTTGCCAAAAGGTGGGTATTCTTGCCACAAGCTCGTATACCGCCTCAGGATCTTCATCCTCCTTTTCGCTGAAGATTTCTGTGGATACATTCATATCATGTAGTTTGATCCATAAAGTGTCTCACTCTCATAAACTGGGGAAAGGTCAACCTCGGTGAAGTCTTGAGTGTCATACGGAACAGCCCACGCCTCAAAGGCTCTCTCACTCAGTTGCTTGACATCCTCTGACCAGATGGTTTCAAAAACAGGAGAGGAGAGCGCGTGAGACGCTTCGAGATCTATTTGATGAAGGCTTCCTCTATCAGATAATCGAATAAAGCTCGGATCTGTCACGAGTGTTGGTGGGAGGAACGTTTGTCCAAGATGAATGCTGCTCGTATCTTCGGTAGAAAACAAACAATGGGGCGGATGATTGAGATGGCAGAATCCTTGCCGGCAGGAGACGTCATAGACGGTGATCATTTTATTCCTCCGCGACGTCAGCAGAGTCAATCCTAAGGGATGAGTGCAGAATGGAAAATCTGGTAAAGCCGTACCCGATGCGGGAATAGTTTGGGCGTCAAGAGAACGGTCAAATTCGCGGCCATGGCTGTAAGCCAACAAAGGTTTTCCCGGAAAACGGCGGTCGATCCAAAGAAGTTCCTGGGTTGAACACAAGCGGATGATGTTGTCCTGCTGTTCATCTTCGACCGATGTCAAAACATGCTCATTGGATTTGACCGCGAAAATATCCAGAATGGCTCTTGACTGGGTCTCTTCAATTCCATGGCATTTCACGAGAATTTGAATCTCACCTGAACATCGATTTCTTTGAGGACCTTGCTCGAGGCAATAAAACAACGAGCATCATCTACACTCCTTGCCACTCGCCAAAATGAGTCTGATGAGGATCCGGCAGCGTCGTCGCCTGGCGAATAAATCAAGTCCCTAACCAGGAAACATTACTGTCTGTTCAAGGCTAGATCACCTGCAGACGGACATGTATCTCTTCCCATTTGCAAAGTCACACTTGTACAGAGTACCAAGGTCGTTCACGGCAAGTGATTCGAGTGGCGATGATGAGAATGAAAAGTCGACGAGCGGTCGATCTCCTGTGTCGGCATGAACCATTCTTGTCACTTCAGTCAACGTGGGGCTCGCGCTGCCAGTGCATCGGAGCAAAGATGTATAGCCGAAGGTGCGAACGGCGAGGTAGGCTCCTAGGGCCAAACAAAATAAGTGGGTGCATTGAAAGGGGGGAAATGCCATTACCGGTTGATCCAGGTCTAGAGGCTGATATCTGCTGTATTGGTGTTTCAAACGTCCTCGTCGGATGGGATACAGGTTTGAAGGTGATGGCCTTGTCCGAGCGCAGGAAGGGTGAAAGATCTAACGATTCGCTTTGACGTCACACATGAATAAGTACCGTGGAGGCCTACTGAGATCGCGAAAGACTGGGCCCATGGGGAATGCCAGAAATGACCGGTTGGTGTCGGAAAGCTCGATGTGGGCGAGTGTGTTTGCAGCGTAGGGATCGAACTGGTGGAAGGCGCGGACAATCGTGGCGTCCTGCGCAAGCTGGCCCCTTATGAGCTCACCAGGCACGTCGACGTCTGGGAGGTATGTGCGTAAAAAGTTGGCCTAAGGAGAGTGGTGAGGCTGCGAATGGGGGATGTGCGAGATGCTGACCCCTTGTTCGGCATTTTTGAGGATGGTGGTGCTGGGGACGAGATTTTGTGGGGGACGCGTGGGGGGAAAGATTGCGGCCGAGTGTGAGAGGCGAAGGGGCTGTTTCTGGTTCTGTTTGAGGAGAGAGGACCACTCGAAACGGCCGTCGTCGTCGTCGAGCAGGACGAGGCGATTGGATCCCTGGACGAGATGGGGGTAGTCGTCCATATTTGGTAATTCCACCTCTCATGCAGGCTCTCATTAAAAAATGGTCACCGGATTCGATACGCACCGGCCTCATCGCGCGTAAACGCGGTATGACTTCCCTGTGGAACGACCAGGGCGTGCGCGTACCCGTCACCGTTCTCCAGGTGCGCTTCTTCGCCAGGGAAGAGCCTCCTCTGGGTAGCTAACAGGGAGTCTAGGTCGAAAGCTGCCAAGTCACCGCCAACATTCGCACCGTGCGGCGGAACCACACAGAGTACCACGCCGTGCAGGTCGCTGCTTCGGACCGCCCCCACAAAACGACTACGCGTCAAATGCTCGGCCACTTCAACAAGGCTGGAGTACCGCCGAAACGGATCGTGAAAGAGTTCCCCGTCACACCAGATGCTCACGTTCCCGTCGGTGAGCCATCTCTCAGCTCGCCTTCTGATTCAAAAGAAATATATTTTGCAGGTACAACCTTGTCGGCTATACACTTTGTTCCAGGCCAATTTGTAGACGTCGTCGCAAACTCGTATGTCTTTCTTGTTTTACAACGCAAAATACTGAAACAACAAACAGTATCGGAAAAGGCTTTCAGGGTGGAATGAAAAAGTGGGGCTTCAAGGGTTTGAGAGCAAGTCACGGCGTTTCCGTCTCGCACCGATCTTCTGGCTCCGCTGGCAACTGCCAAGTACGTGCACAGGAAGGCTTGCAAGTCTGGTCCGCTCATACCCTCCTAGGATCCCGGACGAATTTGGCCTGGAAAGAAGATGGCCGGTCATATGGGCAACGAACGGGTGACAGCCCAGAACCTGGCCGTCGTGCGAGTCGATACCAGCCTCGACCTGATTTTCGTGCGCGGAAATGTACCGGGAGTGGATGACGCGCATGTTCTCGTCCGCGACGCAAAAAAGAAGATGACGGCGCTTGGGAGTGCGAACCAGGCGAAAGGGCTATATGAGAAGGTGCTGCCGAAAGGAGTGGATGACCTGCCTTTCCCTGCTGGAACGGCCGAGCTCGCGAAAACGCTTCCGCCTGTCGTCGAAGCTCCCGCCTACAGACGGAGCCCATTTGCTGCTCAGGAGTAATACTGTTAAATACATCTTTTACGTTGTGCGATGGAAGTGAACGACCTGCTGCATACTCTGAGGTCTCTTCCCTCGAAAGACCCAACGACTGAACAGACAGAGGGGAGAGCAGTTCCGCCACGTGCAGCGCTCACCGCCGCGCCCCTCTCCTACAGCTCCCCAACCCTCCCCTTCACCACCGCCCAACCGCCAGCCGTCCAACGACTAAACGTGATCACGGTCCCGAATGGCGTGCGCAGGCTCTCTCCGTCGTCCTTTCCCTCTCCCCCGCCCTGCCATCCCTGTCCACCCTCTGTCTCCGCACACTAGCATCCTACCCCGTCGTCCACGACATCGCCCCCCACCTCCCCCCTCATCCGCGATTCCGCCGTCCATTCACCCCTTCCAAATACAAAGCTATACGCCCTATACGAACCAGACGGACACGCAGGCAGTGAGGTTCTCATCGTCGGTCCTCCCGCCGAACTCAGAAATGATCTCTTCATTGGCAGCCAGGACGAACAAAGAAGGATCATGGGACATGGAAGATCATACCCCAGAACCCCTGACACTCATATCTGCTCACCGGCCGACATTGGCCCTCCTAACCCTCCCCCCCACCCTCACAAAAATCGCCCTCGTCAATCTCCCCAACCCAGTATCGCTCCACAGATTGCCCAGCCTCTGCCCCTTACTCATCATCCTTGATCTATCGTTCAACACTTGGTTAGAACTCGAGGCCGAAGCGGAGAAGTTTCTCCTCAGAGTGGACTGGACCCGATGGAGCCATCTCCGTGTTCTCCGTCTCCGCAAATGCCCCCTGTCTAAAGCCACCCACGAAATGCTGAACCGAGGAAGATGGGACGACGTGGAAGTCATACAATGAGTGTAAACCCAATTCATGTTTGCATGCCCATGAAATGTTGCAGGTCAAGTGCAGGAACGATCTAGGTTGCATATAAGACTCTGTCCGTTTAGCACAGTCAACGAAACCGAACCTCCTGATCTTTCGATGTCGTCCGCTGAGATGTCGGAGGAAGCAATGCTCCCGATCGAGGCTTGACGCCCGCTTCATGCGCAATCGCCCACACCGTGATCGTCTGCCGCACCAACAGTTCCAGAGACGACACCGTCGGTAACCCAGTCTTATCTTGTAGGCCAAAAATCCATCAGTCCCACTCGCCAGCTTTGAAACAAACTTTCCATACCCAAGATGGCGCGGTTGACCTGATCAGCCACGGCTTCCCTTCTTTCTTGGCTAAGATATCTCGCGATAGAGCTCCTCTCCGGCACCTTGTACGCGAGGAGGCCGCTAACATTGTTGAGTTCCTTGAGATAGACCTCACGATCACTGCTTTTCCCAAGCATATTCGCCAAACCAAACAGTTTCTGGGCCTTTGACAAAAGCGTCAATTTCTTGTCGAGCGATAAGGGATCTTCCTGGACATCAAGAGAAGCGCTTCCGGGTTCAGGGGTTTGTTCGGGATACTCGAGCGGGGTGGTACGACAAGCTTCAATGAAGGACAGGATGCGGAGGTTCAGAGACAAGTGCGCGGGATTTGTAGACGTCGGCGATGTATATTCCGTCTTGTTCAACACTTGTTCAGGGGAAGAGATAGGTTTTTCACGTTGGGAGATCGTTCCCGAGAGAACGGACGGGAAATGCTCGTTTAACAGGTCTGTAGCGTCGTCCACCCGCCCCGCGACGATGTGAGCGTGGATCCCTGAAACGGTGTCAATGCCCAGCGGTGATGATGAATCTCGAAACGCACTTGCACGAAGTCCGACCTGCGACAGACCTTCGTCGGAGAGTCCAGCAAGAGTACTGCCGAGGCTCTGGATCTCCTCGCCGTCAGCGTCCAGATCGCGAACCATGCTGTCCGTAAGAAACGCCCTCGCGGTTTTTGCATAGCATTGTTGACAGAGATAATCGAGGACAAGGGCCCGCTTGGGAAAGGACAGATGAAAACGAGAACGATACTGCTCAGGTGAAAGTCTTACGAGTCGGTCCGGCGTCTGTTTGGGCAAAGAACATGGGGTCGTCATCACGGGGCAAAGGAGGAGTGCACGATCCAAATAATCATCATCTACAAGTAATTACAGCTCATTACATTAAAGGGAACCTCTGATACGGGACGTCCGGCCTCGATGCAAAGCAGGAGATTCGCTCCCATCTCCCATCAACGGTCCACCCTCCTCCTCGTACCTGCCATGTATATGTCGCCGATGACGAGGGCGGTAGATAAAGGACTGGGTCACGATCGTCACATCAAACATGAGAGTACCAGCACTTCCAAGCAGATACCTAGTACCGGTCAGCATTCAATCTAAAATGGACTAGAGGGAACAAGACGAACGGGATGCTTTCTTTGAGGAAAACAAGTGACTCTTCCGGTGGTAGACTCATCTTTGGCGATGACAGGATGGACGCTACATAAAAGACATTGCCTAAAAAGGCGAAGACGAAAAGATACATGGAGAGGCCCTGAAGACATTCCTAAGCAATCAAGTTGCTGAAATAGAGGTGGCCATACCTCGACAGATTTCCGGACAAACTGTGGGTCGTCAGCAACATATCCGAGGTTTTCATCTAAACGAACACACATTTTTCCAGATTTGAGGCAATCGAGAAGTCAAATAGAGCGTCGTGCACAACCAAGCAAATATGCGTCCGATAGTCCGTTCGTTGAATGGGCCAGTGAAATAAGGTTGGGAAGACGGTCCTCTGCCATAGGCGTCTTGCAATGCCTCAATATCTATCGAGGGACGGAAGTTGGGCATGACGTCGCTTCTGACAGCCAAAACACTCCCAGTCTGCTGGGTGGGAAGGCCATGTTTGCTCAGCGCGAGGGTGCTGACGCCGAACAACGCCCACATGCTCAAAAAAACCATGGTGCCACCCCTTCGGCTCGCCCTAGAACCTTGCCGATTGGAGCTAGCAACTGTTGGGGATATTTCAAGGTCTTCGCCCGATTGCCGTTCGAGGGTCCGACCCCGACCAGCGGAATCGAGCTGGCTCTCCGAGAAGGGGATCTGATGGTGGGGAGTCATAGGAGGGATCCCTGATGTCTGACCTAAACTTCCGCTTCTCGGACGATGACGCTCTATACTCCAAGATATGCGTTTTCGTCTCGTATCATGTTCACTATGAAAACTGTCAGAAAGGAAAGCAAGGGCACCATCGTCCACGTCTTCATCAGCCGATTCCTGGGCACTACGTCCCCTTGCGTGAGTATATGCTTGATCTGTAAACCGGTGTATTCGATGTCGATGCTCGGTCTCGTCATGTTGGGCAGCAAGCGCAGCCGTCGTCGCGACGTTTGCTGCAACAGCTGAAAGGGTACGGTAACGCGAGACTTCTCTTTCTGTCGACAGTCGACGCGGACGGGATGCAGACAATGTTCGGCGGTGTCCGACTGATTTGACAAGTGGCATATAGTAGAAATATTGGATCACAAGGGCCATATCGACGAAGACGAAATACGTCGCTAGCCATCTCTGTGCTTCGATGTCAACCTTTTCCCCAAGACGGGCTGGAGAACGAACGTACCTGGAACGGAAGCTGGCGGGTAAGGATGCATCCAATCAAGTTGGAAAGATCACCTATGGAGAAATGAGTTCCCAAAAATTCCGAGAAAGTGGATGGTTTACCGAGGAACCAGTTGGCGAGGAAAGGTAGGGCAAGACCCTCGCAGGATTGACGCTTCCAGTTTTCCAAAACCTGTCTGAGCGTTGCGTCAGGGAAATGGCGGTCCCAATAGTCGTCCACCAACTCACGGAAACTGAGCGCCGAGCCAGCAAGCGATGGAGGTGTAGCCAAGGAGCTCAGAGAACGAAGGGGACATTCACGGCGTACGCTGTGGGACGAGATAGCGCCCGGAACGGGGAGCTTGGATTACGTAAGTACATCAATTATTTAATGTAAGTCACATGACAGCCCTTACCTCTCAATGCCTCCAAGTCAGAAGCGAGCAGCAGCCAACTCCATCTCAGAGCCGTCTTCGTCCAAGCATGCAGCCAAGAAGACCCGCTTCGCCCATCCATCGGAAGATTTCGCAGAAGAAGTTGAGTCTGCCCTCGAGAACCCCGCTGCCCACCGCAAAGGCAGAGTCAGGAATGAAGGATACGATTCCGACTCGAGTGACGACGGAGAGGGCGTGGTCCAAAGCAGGAAGAAAGATCTAACAGCTGCCAAAAATGACGACGACGATGACATGTTCGCCATACCAGACAAGGAGGAGAAGCAGCAGCCAGTCGCGTCCAAGAAGCGGGAGGAGTACCTGAAACTCGGGGACATTGAAGGCCAGGAGTTCAATTCAGGATCTGGGTCAGAGGATGAATCAGACGACGAACCGGAGGATGAGGATGATGCTGAGCGGCGGAAGAAAGCAGGAATGGGTTACGAGCTGTCGTCGTTCAACATGCGTGATGAGATGGAGGAAGGCAAGTTCACGGAGGACGGGAGTTACGTCCGAACATTCGATCCTCATGGAGTTCATGATCGCTGGATGGAAGGCTTGAATGAGAAAGAGATCAAGTTGGCAAGACGGCGAAAACGACATCAGGAGAAGGTCCAGAAGGAAAGGATGGCGGCAGAGGAGAGGGAGCTTCAGGAGAGCGGTGGTAAAGGCGCTTTGGAGAAGGAGTTGCTGCCAATGTTGAAAAAAGGCGAAACGGTCCTAGAGGCTCTTCAACGCCTCGGCGTGCAAGCCAAGAAAATGCGCAAATTGCAAGTCAATTTCGAGTACTTGTACCCCCGCCAGACAACTGACTCTCGGGCAGAGGGAAAGCAAATAAAGATGTCCCTCAATCCGACATCGAGAAGATCACCCATCTTGCGTCGTCCATCATGTCACTAGGGGACACCGACATCTACTCTAAAACCTTTGAAGAACTGGTTCGCAATGTGCGATCATCAGGGATCGTTCAAGTCTCATGGGAGCCTCCTTCTGCTGACATACGTTACGAGTATAAATGGGACATCGGGCAATCTGGAGACGCATTTGGACCATTCAGCGAGGAGGAAATGATGAGTTGGATGCGAGCTTCCTATTTCGGGCCGTCTGGTGAAAAGGTTAAAGTCCGTCGAATAGGTGGGGAATGGGGCGATTGGGACGACATTATCTATTAATCAATGGCTGATGTACTGGAATACAAACGAGACTTCTGGCAATCCTGTCTCGGCCCGTAACAAGTCGTCATGATTATTCTGAAGTTCGGCATTCGTGAAATGATTCCACCTGTTGGCGGTCATCATAATGAGCACCTTGCGTGTCTGTATGGGGGAGAATCCATACGTGCTTGCATCCCCATACAAAAGAGCAGGCGCCTTGATCACCTGTTTGCCATTCTTGCATCGCTTGCACTTGAAGGTCTCGTGTGTCTCGCACAGCGTAGCCTCGTTGAACTTGAAAAGTTGGCGAAGGGCGTCAACCGAAAAATGCCGCTCCGTATCTTCCTTCTCATCCACTACAGCCGATGAAAGGGCTTGTTTATTCGCCTGTCTCTGGAAAATCTTCTCTTCTATCGTTCCTGTCGAGATAAAGCGATAGACAAAGCCTAGCTCAGGTTAATGATAAATAACCACATTCGTATACGACCACCTACATTCTTTCTTTTGACCGTCGCGCCAAACACGAGCCAGAGCTTGCTGATCTGCCGCGGGATTCCAATCTTTGACGGACGAGGTAAGTCTGAATACATGTCGCTCCAGATAAAGCCTGACCAGGATCGAAGAGAATCAGTCGATTCGCTCCAATGAGGTTGATCCCACATCCACCAGCCTTGCTGCTCAACAAGAATATGAACTCCTTCCCGTCAGGATTATTGAATTGATCAACTAGTTTTTGTCTCTTGATAATGGTCATGGTACCGTCGAGTCGGAAAAATCCATATCTAAAAGCGTAATTGTTGTGAAGTTCTGAGCATTAGATAGATGGTAGGTGTACTTCTTGCTTCGGCAAAGCTTCTCAAAAAGATCAAGCGTCTGTGTATAATTACTGATCAAGACTATCTTGTCAGTCGTTTGAGTCTTTAAATGATGCAGGAACCTGGAATAGGTCAACCGACAGCTGTGAAATTGAAGAGATTCTGCGCACCTCTCTAATACGACAAACTTCCCTCCCCAATCACAGCGGACAGTTTGGTTTCTCCCCCTCTCTTTGGTCGCACCTGCCCCTGCAAACCCCTCAGGGATCAAACTCTCACTGCCATGGAGATCATTGGGTAGGTTCAGTAGCTCAGGGTGATTGCAAAGCTTTTTCAAGATGTTGATGGCTTTTAGAGGCTGAGATTCTGTTCCGCGTAAAAGGGCTTTTATTTCCGGCGATGAGATGAAAAGTCGGTAAAGAGATAACTGGAATTCTGAAAGCCCACAGAAGACAACGTGCTCATACTTGACGGGGACTAAACAGTCGTGGACCTCAGCCTGACAGGAGTGGAAAAAAAGGTAAAAACGTACGATACTTGGACAAGAGGTCGTTGGTTCTGCGGATTATGAACTTGGTGACAAGCCCTCCTAGTTCCTTCAGTTTTTTCTCGCTGGCAGCCTTGACTTCATCGCTCGCGAGAGAATCCCGACCTCGTATAATAGCATTCTCGAAGTTCTTGCGGAAGTCGTTTTTTGAACCCAGGAAATTGGGGTTAGCAAAGTTAAGCAGAGAGAAGTATTCCGAGAGATCGTTCTACGAATTTGATGGATTACAATCTTCTCCTAGTCATTCAGTAAGGATGGCACCTGAATTGGGGTTCCAGTGAGGATTACGCGTCGTTTGACATTTAATGCATTGAGGGCTTGGAATGTCAGGGAGTCTATGGCGCTTCTCTTAAAAATGATGATATTTTCTTCGAATGAAGTTGCACCTACCGGAGTTTTTCAGTCTATGGCCTTCGTCACAGAGTAATAGCCCGATACTGCAATGCGCTAGGTGCGCACTCAACGAGCGGAGAGTTTCATATGAGACAATCATCACTGACAGAAGCCGGTGAGGAGATGAGACGACAAGCTGGAGGCTACTTGCCTGGTTGTGTTACGTTCCTTCCTCGAGCTGCCACCCATCTTGCAACTTTCTCCAGAAGTTCTGCCTTACCGCCCTTTCCGTCGACGGCCAGTGGAGTAACAGCATCTTTACCCAGCCACTTAACTACGCCCAAGAGATCAACACTCTTCCAAATGATATTCGTGGGTCTTACCAAGCTCGTTGGCCCAATTCTTCACCAAGCTGGAGGGACATGCGATAATGCATTTCTCGATAGACGGTTTACCGGGATGGGGAGATTGTTTCAATAGAGTCCACAATAGAGCGATGCATTGAAGAGTCTTCCCGAGACCCATCTCATCCGCCATGATACAACCATACTGGTTGTCAACGAGCATCCCGGTGGTACATTTGAAAAGAAACTGACAACCGAGAAGGTAAGGCAAGCTGCTCAAAAGGTACTTATGCATCGACCCTACCTTGACCCCTTCAACTTGATGTGGCCGAAGGACTTTGGTCAACCTTGGATCAATAACCACTGGGACCTTCGCAGGCTTGTCCTTCATATCTTTTCCTTCTCCGAGAAGAGCTTTTAAGCTTTTGTGAGGATTGTACATTCCGGAGTTTTTCTCCCTTGCCTCTTGGAAAGCTCGCTCCTTAGATTCAGCCTTTTCCCTTTCTTTCTTCTCCTCGTCGGTTTCGCGGTCATCGATTGTCGGATCGTAGAGTACTATGGCGTGGTCTTCCATAGGGTCATGAAGTGGACGAGGAATGATCTTGGCTTGCGGGCGGATTCCGAGGGAGATGTTTGTTGGAACTAGAGAGATCAGGGCTCCGTCCCTATCGGTCATGGCAGGCATCGAAAACCTGCGAACGACTTGCTCGAATGGTTTCGGCTTATACACAGGATACGTTTTAATTGCAGCAAGTAATTCGCCTTCATTCTGATAGTTTTCGTCGCGGGCTCCTTTCTTCTTCTTTCGCGCTTGCGTGTCTGAATCTGAGTCCTCGGCTTGCTGATCCTTATACGACACGCGCTTCCGTTTCCGAAGTGGCTGGATACGATCACTGCATATAGCCAGGGTCGGCGGCTTGAAAGGCTTGTTAATTCGGGTGCTTTCCTGAAGCCTGTCTACGACTTTGCCATCGGTGGTCGTGGGTATGCGTCGCAACATGAGAACCGAGTTGATGCGGTCGAAAGACACAAACGACGACGTGACCGTAACCACATCATGCAATCGTGACAGGTCGTGTAAAATGTAACATTAGTACCTATAGATGAACTAAAAAAAAAAAAACTCCTGCACCCATCTCAATCCCGGGCCTCCTTCAAGGCCAAGGCCGCATAATCTGAATAGTTCTCGATAATGACGCGTGTGACCACCATATCTCCAGTCCGTCCAATAAGCACAGGGGAGATATTAAGTCGTTGGCAAATAAGGGGATGGGTGGAAGAGCAGAATACGAGGACTTCGGCACCAGCCATGGCTACGAACTGCAGAATATCATCAGTCTCTCATATGAAGTGCGCATTCTAATGGTTAAGGCGCACAATTTCCCCCGCATCTAACCGCGTACGAAACAATTCATATTGCTTCTTCTGTTCATCGGTCGAATCAGGATTCAGTTCAAGTTTCGCAGAGGGGCCGCCAGTGCGAAGGGTGTTGAGAAGGGACAGTGTTGATTCTTGACTATAGAATTTACCGGGTGGACCTTTTTTCCCTGCATTGACTGGAAGCGACAAGCCGGGAGATGCATCAGTTAGTAAAACTGGGATATAGACAGAGGGGTCAATATTGAGCGAAAATGCGAACGCCTCTGCCCTACATTAGTGGATGAAGTCAGTGATCGGAAGCGAATACTCATCCCAAGATGGACACACAATTGGTTTGATTCTGTGCCAGAAGGTTTTGTGAGCGATGTAGTTCCTAAACCACTGTATGATATTGAAGCGTCAATAAGGAATGTGACCCCCAATCCTACCAGAGAAAACTAACAGCGGACCAAATATTGTTGAAGCTCTCCAAGAAGTAGCAAGGCCACTTATTCCAGCAGCGACCCCTGCGGGGAATAGTTTGTCCTTTGCCAGATTAAGGCTGAAAAATCACACCTCAGAACTTGGAGGCCTTATGTATGGAATAAACAGACCTTCGTTGTAATGCAGATTGAGCGGATTCAGCTCCAGGCGTTGGATCAGTTTGAATCCCTGGAGCTGAATCTGGCTGTGGCGCTGACTCTGCAACTTGTAAGACCGAAGCAGAGTCATCATCTTCGAAGTCGGGAAGTGGGTTAAGCGTGGAATCCTTTGCCCCAGCAAGTTCTAAAAGTTCTTCCGCTGTAGGTGGAGCTACAAACGTTGAGGAACCTAATCCCGGTATTTCGTCATCGTCCTGTAAGTCGCCAAAGAGCGATGCGGGTGTAGAACCACGGTCATCAAGAATACCAGCTGCTTCAACCTTTTCTTCGTCTGAAGGCTTAGAGAATCTGCCCTTCACTGTTTTTAGGACCCCTTTCTCGAACATCAGGAGCGAGCTCGTGTTTTTCTGAGAGAAGCCGGATGATGAGCGTCCGGGGCCCGGTTTAGACCCTTTGCGAGACATGGCCGAAGTAGAGGACGAGAGCACGTCGCCACGACCCATTAAGCGAGCTTTAACCGTGATAGCTCCGTCCATTTCTGCCATGTTAGAATCATTCACCATTTTCACTCTTGGGTTCATAGCGCGGGCCCGATGGGATGGAATTTTTGAAGATGGTTCGACCAGGGATTCTACATCGTGCCGTGGCTGGGTCACCTGCATGTCGACCGGGAGGGGATTGTCCGTGGCGATGGCACCACCCTTACCAGAAGAATCGTGTAGGCGATCACTTTCTCTGTGTAAGGAGTGGGATCTCGTAAGCTCTCCTGACGATGGTTCGTTCTCTTCATCGGAAGCAGGGATTATTTCGTCAAAGGACGAGAAACGTTTTGGCGGAGGGCGCTGCAAGTTTAACCTGGGAGCGGAAATTCGCGATTTGTTATGGAACCCTGATGAAAGCGGATCTAGATCCATGGGAGGGAGTGTCTGAACGCCGGATAATGGTAGATCCTCGCGAGGCCGCTTCACAGGTCGGTCTTCTGAGGTAACTTCGACAGATATGCTACGCTTCCGCAATCCGGGGGTCGTCTTGAGCATCGTTTTCTCTTCAGACCGTCCAGTGGACTGTCGGACTGGCGAGGTATATTTACGCTTGTCCTTTCGACCTGAAATGGGTTGAGTCACATAAACTGAAATATGCGTCGTGCAACACAGACGGGGCGGTCCAGTGGGAAAGAACTCCTCGCCAGGCTGGAAGAGACTTGTATCCTTGTAATCTCGACCATTGGTATTTGCCCGTTCCCAAAAATATTGAACGAAATGCTCCGAGCCAACGAAGGATTCGACGGGCTCCCAACTGGATGAGAATGTTAGAACATGCGAGAGCAGATTGAGGGATCCTCACGTATCATCATCAGCACTCCACCCTTTCCACTAGCGCGTGCAGTATAATGAGTAACAATGAAAAGGGACAAAGCCAGGCATCTTCTTACTCTGACTTGATATTTCTAATCGTTGACCCATGAGCTGCAGTTAATGAACGATCGAGAATACGCACCCAACTCAAGCCTCCTTTCTTCTTCCTTCCTTTAGTTTTCTCCAGACAAGCTTTGGTTATGGACTCTGTGGAGCGGTTATTACGAGGGTATTGAAAGGGCGACTGAGAAACGACTGACCGACTTCGAACTCGTCACTCATTGTGGCGGGGTGAGAGAGCTGGTGATTTATTGTTGATATTACGATTATTGCTAAGGTAAAGTATTTTAAAAAATCCGAGGACACGCGTGTCATCGATACGACCCGTTCCGTTGTACATTTTTCATCTGCTTTCCCACTGTGATTCTCCCTTGTATATTGTGAACTATTAGCTCTGAATACGACCTGTACCTCAAAACCCTGAAGATGAGAACTTCTGGTCAAAGGGTTTTTGGGAAGGGGAAGTGGTGGGAAACCGGGGTTAGAATTTTGCCGAAAATAGGAATGTCCCCCTTAATTTTTGCATAGCATGCCCACTTCTCCGTTTTTCAAGTGGATTGGAAACGAACTGGTTTTTGTGGCCAAGTGAAATCACAAATTATTTGTTGCGTGGCACTTGACTTATTATGTAAATGACGTAGGTACAAGGACGCGTCTTTTGATGCGGACATTGTGTTTCAGGGCAAGTCTGCTACGATATGGGGGATGGCGATGTGATCAAGCGCGACCACTGCGCGACTAGAGGAAGGAGAGCAGAAGCAAGAGCGTGAGTGCAGAGAAATGAAGACTGCGACGACCAGCATTGATCTAATCGATCGTCCAGGTCGGCAAATGGCGGAGTGGAGCTCAAGCCTCAGCCGCACTTACGTCAAGCTTTCATGTCACTGAAACCAACGCCAGAGACGCAGCCTGTAGGAACTCCTGGCCCAGGACCTCCAGCCTACCAGCCTGGGGGACAACCTCAGACTCAACCACCTCCCTTGAGTCAAGCCCAAATCGGAGAGCAGTATCGCGCTGAACGTGAAGCCCTCAGTTCAAACCGTCGATGGCTGACCTACCTACCAAACCAGTATATGCACGGTGTGCACAAGGATATCATGATTGTAGCCTGAAGTTCGGACTATGCGGTATCCTTTGTGCCATAGTGAGTTACGGCCCCCCCCTCCTCACCTTGTACCAGACTTGTCTTCTAGTTCTGTTTCCCTTTCGGCTTAATCTGCCTTTTGTACGTCATCTCAATTATTCCCCATGCTATGATGCCGGTTTGAAATTCGCTACATAGTCTGGATTCCGACAGGGTATGTAATAGGTGTGGAGTTAGATGTTAACACCATCTTATCGCATGGAGGGATGGGTAATGCCACATACAATCCGAACACATTTGTAGAGATAAGTGCGATGTATATGTATGAATAGTAACCAAAGCAAGGAGAGATAACAAGAAAATATAAAAGTACAATATGGCAACACGTTCATGTCAAGGATGGATGAACACTCGGATAAATTGGTAAGAAGGAATAATCACCAGTCTCGGCTGCTTAGGCGTCCTGGGATTCAGCATTTCCTGGTCCCCAAGCCGGGGAAAGTAAGTCGTCGAGATGCAATCAAGCAATCCTTCACCCAGGCCCAATGTATGACTCTTCCATCATGGGGTTAGTTCAGGTGTATAGTTCTGTATGATCACCAAGTCGAAGTCGGCCACGGGAGCGGACGCATACTTCAGCTCGCTGACAGCCTCGACGCGATCAGCATTCATCGCGAGAATGATGCGCGTAACTACATTGTGAGCCTCCTGCCAAGTTTTCTCGTCCATCCCCAGATGCTACGACGAAGAATTAGGAACGCCAATCTTTAATATCGAAGTAGATAACTTGCGTACCCTCTTTCCCTTGGTTTGGGGGACGATGTCCTGGCCTGCACAAAGAATGGTCATGCTGTCGAATATTTTAGATTCGACCTTGTTATCCATGATATCATTCAGATGATGAACGGGATTGCCCCAGTCCATGTCAACTTGCTGTGAAGGGCGCGCCTCGGAGAACCCTTGAGGTAACGGGTAATTTAACCAATCCTTCTCATCCCCCTGGGATTACGTCAATAGGGATAATATGGAGTAACGAAGAAGGTACTCACAGCCTCGACAGAGTCATGAAGCCAAGCGACAGACAGACAAGGAATACCCAGCGCCAAGGCAAGGAGGAACTTCGCCTTCTGACTGCGTCGCCAGCCAGTAGGAATATACGCTCGACATCATCCTTCCCCAACCACTCAACGTCGTCCTTGTGGATGACCCAGCGGTTGTTCATATGCGAGTGCTTCCCATCCATTCGGATGATACAGGCCCAATCATCGATGACTGTGCCTCCATTATTCTTCACGGCAGACATGATACATTCCTTTTCCTTCTCCCAATCATTTGCTCCACTAATCGTGACTACCAAGGCAGTTTTCTCCAAAAGTCTCCTGTGACCTCTACGAACGGATGGTCCACTGGTTCCCTTGAATCCGGAAGACGTTGGGGTTAATTTTCCTTTCCCAGGTTTGAGGACCGTAATTATTGAAACTTTGAGAGATGCCCCGCTCTTTCTATATGCTCTTCGCCAGTGCTGCACGTCGGTGTACCTTCATCCCCCTTGTTTAGACAGACCGACTAACAGACCTCATCCACCCTTTCAATCAAGGCTTGAAACCCGTGGAAAAAGAGCTTGTTCAATCACATACTTTTACATCAAGACGAGCAAAAATTTCCGCCCTCTTTCATCCCGTCACGCTCATGAACCAGCTTCCACTTCACCCCTCTTCCTCTCGCCTTCCCACGCGGCCCTCGTCCTCTCCCAAATGCCCCTCCTCCCTTGCAAAAACTTCCTCCACCTCCACACACTCCTTCGGACCCCTAAACACCCTCAACACCGTCTCACTCGGCATCCGCGCCCGAGCCTTATGCACCCTCCGCTGCAACACCACCCTCCGTTTCTCAAGATCCGAAAGAACACCACGGGACGTCGTGTTGCTGCCGCTGCTGCTCGTCGTCGCTGTCGTCGTCGTCGTCCTATTCACATTCAACGACGACCGCAAGGGCAAGCTCGGGGACGACAACGGCGACGTCGACTGATACGAGTCAGACCGCGGGCTAGCAGTGGCACGAGCGCCAGCCCCATTACCATTGACGCTGAATCGAACCCTAGACGAAGGCAAGGTCCTCGGGTTCCCACTCCCACTCCTTCCCCCTCTACTATTCACCTCCACCCCACCCCTCCTCCCATCTCCCATCTCCTCCGGCTCCTCCGTCATCCTCATCTCAGTTGCATACCACGGCGCAGCCGTAAAGTACTCTCCATTTAGCCCTGGGTCCTCCCCCTTACTCTGTCTCCGTCCCGCCGCCTTCACTCGTCCACTCAGCGCCGACAGCGAGCGAGCCATGGAGCCGGGTAGGGAAGATAATGGGCTTGCGGAGAGCTGGAGGAAGCAGGAACCGGTGGGATCTTCGATTGGCTCGGCGTCAGGCTCAACGTCGCGAATGAGAACGGCCAGGATGCGGGATGGGTATTTTGCTGCGAGGCTGGGTGGAAGTAGTGAGTGTGGGACATGATATCGGGAGAAAAGAGGGATAGGATAAAGAGGAGGTGCAAGAGAGGGGGGGCTAGGGGAAATAAAGCATGACACTGACTCAGCATACAACTCCAAATCCTGCTGCCCCGAATCACCAATAAGGAAAAACCTCGATTCCGGGAACGAATCAATAATATCCTGCACGCCTGCCCGTTTGCGCGTCGCAGGGGCGGACAGCAGGTCATTAAAAATCGAGCGACCAGCGTATGATTTGAGCCTTATCGAGCCTTGAACGAAGAAGCATGAACACACTTCCTGGTGATGAGTATCGGAGAGAACCTACGGACCATGTGGTAGTCCCGATACCCGCAGAAACTCGTTCACGATCGGGAGGATCTCAAACGGGCCATTGGACTGTAAGAAATTCTACTTTGGCCAAAGGAAGCACACTGAGAAAAGCACCCAAACTCACCACATAATGGAACCTCACACCCTTCTCCCACAGTTTGGTATAAAACTCTCCCATTCCTGGTATGATGTTCTCCTGCAAATCCTTCACGAACACATTCTGGAAAATCCCCCGTGCGCCGCCAAGGATATTCGATAGCTTCACGGTATCATCAATGTCCGAGATCACCCTGATCGGTGAATGGGTAATCGGGATCAACATCGTCTGAGGCACGGCCGGTACCACCACTTGCTGTGGTCGTTGCTGTTGCTGTAATGGTCGTTCTGGCTGTTTTTCTGCACGTCGATCAGTCTCCGGAGGCATCACTAGCGGGAGCGGGAGAATCTCGGCTGAGACGAGCAGGTCATGCTCAACACAGTGGTCGCTGTACGCAATGTGCGAAGCACCTTCATGCTGGCGGAGGATCTCCCATGGAATGGTGAACATGGTCTGGAAGCTGCCGTCCGCAGTGGTGATGACGTCTTTGGTCCCGACGGGGCCACCGTAAGAGGTGGATGTGAAGAGGGTGATGCGGACGGTGCGACCGGAGAGGGAGGAGGACCAGAAGGGCTGCAGGCGGCGCTCGAGGTTTGCGTGGAGCTGATGGAGGTCAATGCGGGATCGGGAGGTTGTCCCCCCAATCATGAATGGTGGAAATGAGGAGTCGATGCTTGTGGTTGTGGCTGCCGTTAGGTTTGTTGTTGTCGTTGTCATTGGGAGGGTGTCCGGTCGAAAGGAAGGAGGGGAGGCAGAATCCGTTGTTGTGTTTTGAAACTGGCGCTCTAGTGCTTCCAGGTAGTAAAGGTTGGGTATCTCGGAGGGAGTGGGTGGCAGTTGTTTTTGGGCTAGGAGGTCTTCGGTTGAACGGCCGGGGCCCTTGTCAGGAACGAGTTTGGGTAGGGAAGCATAACCTGGAATGTGTTAGTAACGTGCAACAGTACACGTAGCCGCTAGCATGAGAGGCCATTGACCATAGGCCACGAAAGGACATCATGTGAAGGCGCTACACTGTCTCCTGCAACTGCGATAGGACGCTCACCTTTGGCGAGGCGTATCAACGTGCGTTGAGACCGGGTGATGTATTCTGGTCGGCGTTGACTGGTGGCGTATCCAGACACGAACACTTCGACTTCAAATCCTGATCATCTGTTCAGTTCCAGTCCGATTCACCAAGTCATCGACAAATGCACCTTCAGGGTGTCCACCTGGCCGGTATCGACGTACCCCCCATCCCTGGAACAAGCTCAAAGTTTCCGTGCCTATACTCGTTCCATCACTGTTCCCCCGGCGAAGCCTTACCTTCTGACCGGCCCACGCTATCCAGGTCGATCTTCCATCCTGTTCGGGCGGCGGTGTACTCGTGACGGAATGTACTGTCCGGGGTTGGCCGATGTATCCTTTGAAGGACTCCGACAGACGCGATGTCGCTGATTTTAGAGCTCTCGAGGACAGCGACATTCCTTCACCTTCAGACATCGCGACTACAGGTGGAGAAAGGGAAAAAGATGCTGGGATGCAAGCCGATTAACGTCACTGTTAGTATACATTTGAGACAAATGCATAGTCTCTTATGTTTCTGAAGTTGACATCTTCATCAATCTCTTGTTGGATCAAGCCCTAGACAAGGTTTTGGTATATCAAAACCATGTAAGGCAGGGTGAAGATGATAAGGAATGGTGGGTCCATGTGCGGAGTAAAAGTTGAACCCGATCAAGTCCGGATCTTGTACCTTTACATAATGCCACGAGTTCTGTCGACGTTGGAGCGATACACCCGAACGGACGTTTTTAAAGTGCATTGAATAGTATGTCCCCATCCAGGTGCTAGCGGGACAACTCCAGGCTGGCGACTAGAGGGTATAAACCAATGAACGTATAACCCAGCATCAAAGAGAAGGCACTTGATAGACTGAATGTCCGATCTGTTCAGAACTTCTGTTCGTGCCAGTGGGCCGTACTACAAGGTGCGGATAATTCTAAGGACATAATGATATTAGTATTGCACATCCTGGGCCGCCCTCCGCCCACAACAAAGGGAAGGCACCTGTTCAGGGGTTTATACCCTTTGGTTGGAAATATTATATATATGGGGGTTCACTTGTATATACTTGGAATTATCCGCACTTTACGGCCCACTGGCACGGACAGAACAGATCTGACATTCAGTCTATCAGGTGCCTTCTCTTTGATGTTTGGTTATACGTTCAGTGGTTTATACCCCCTAGTACTTATACCCTATAATCGCCAGCCTGGAGTTGTCCCGCTAGGACCTTTGGATGGGGAGGAAATAGGACATCGCACTCACATCCGTTCCGCTGTATCATCGCCACTGGCAGGTACCGACGTCGATGGCACTCGTGGCCACTCATCAAAGGTACAAGATCCCCGACTGATCATATTATATTACTCAGCACACCCAGCAACTTCATCCTCGCCCTGCCTTTCCTCCACTCACCCTCCCCCCGAGCCCGCCACACCTATAGTATGTCTGATTCTGTATTCTATATATATATATATATATATAGTAACTACGCGAGCAGAGATAACAAGAAAGGTACAATGACGCTCATTTCAAGGATGAATACTCGGAGATGAACTGGTGGGATTCGGAATATCTTGGCCTCTAAGTCGGGAAAGGGAGCTGTCGAGATGCAATCAAACAATCCTGGTTCGATTATTCGACATCCTGAGAAAGGTACGTACGCTACTTGACGCCGACCATCGCTTATAATCCTCGCCCTGTCTTGTTTTTCCCCACTTGTTCTTCCCCCCCGAGCCTGCCATACCTATAGCACAACTTCATGCCCCCAAAAAACAATCAGAAGAAGGGATCTGGTGAGTGGGATTCACCCATCAATGGAAAGTAGCCCTCAGTTCAAACTGTATTAATCCAGCACAGGGGAAACCTCGTGAGTGGAATTCACCCGTCCAAGGAAAATAACCCTTGGTTCAGACTGTACCAAACTAGCACAAAAGGTGGTCCCTCGTGAGTGGGATTCACCCATCCATGGAAAGTAGCCCTCAGTTCAAACTGTACCAATCCAGCACAGTGTGCACGAGGTCATGATAGTAGCCGGAGGTTTCAATGCGGTGGTATTCTTTGGGCCATAGTGAGTTACCCCCTTCTCCAGACCTTGATCAATCAGACTTGTCTTCTAGTTGCTGTTCCCTATCGGCCTCATCTGCTGTTTGTACGTCATCTCAATTATTCCACATGCTATGACACCGGTTTGAAATTCGCTCCCTAGTATGAATTCCGAGAGAAGATGTGACAGATGTGGAGTTATATGTTAACATTCGAGTCGCCTGACGGAGTACATGTTCGACCGCCCTCGTTTGACAGGTGTCGATTTTATGTGCCTCTTTGGAAAGATGGGTAACGCCACATACGATCTGAATATATACTTGTAGAGATAAGTGCGGTATATCCGTATGACTAGTAGCTAAGCAAGCAGAGATAACAAAAATTTTAAAAGTACATTATGGAGGATGAACACTCCTCGGATAAATCGGCAGGAAGGAATCACTGGTCTTGGGTGCTTAGGCGTCCTGTGATTCAGCATTTCCTGGTCCCCAAGCCGGGAAAGTAAGTCGTCGAGATGCAATCAAGCAATCCTTCACCCAGGCCCAATGTACGACTTTTCCATGGTTTAGTTCAGGTGTATAGTTCTGTGCTTCTTTGATGATCACCAAGTCGAAATCGGCCACGGGAGCGGACGCATACTTCAGCTCGCTGATAGCCTCAACGCGATCAGCGCCCATCGCGAGAATGATGCGCGTAACTGCATTGTGAGCCTCCTGAGTTTTCTCGTCCATCCCCAGATGCTACGACGGAGAATTAGGAACGCCAATCTTTAATATCGAAGTAGATAACGTACCCTCTTTCCCTTGGGTTGAGGGACGATGTCTTGGCCTACACAAAGAATGGACATGCTGTCGAATATTTTAGATGCGACCTTGTTATCCATGATATCATTCAGATGATGAACGGTATTGCCCCAGTCCATGTCAACTTGCTGTGAAGGGCGCGCCCCCAGAGCCTCGGAGAATCCTTGAGGCAGCAGGTAATTTAACCAATCCTTCTCTTCCCCCTGGGATTACGTCAATAGGGATAATATGGAGCAACGAAGAAGGTACTCACAGCCTCAACAGAGTCATGAAGCCAAGCGACAGACAAACAAGGAATACCCAGCGCCAATGCAAGGAGGAACTTCGCCTTCTGACTTGCGTCGCCAGCCAGTAGGAATATACGCTCGACATCATCCTTCCCCAACCACTCAACGTCGTCCTTGCGGATGACCCAGCGGTTGTTCATATGCGAGTGCTTCCCATCCATTCGGATGATACAGGCCCAATCATCGATGACTGTGCCTCCATTATTCTTCACGGCAGACATGATACATTCCTTTTCCTTCTCCCAATCATTTGCTCCACTGATCGTGACTACCAAGGCAGTTTTCTCCAAAAGTCTCCTGTGACCTCCACGAACGGACGGTCCACTGGTTCCCGTGAATCCGGAAGACGCTGGGGTCAATTTTCCTTTCTCAGGTTTGACGACCGGAATGATCGAACTTTGAGAGATGCCCCGCTCTTTCCATGCAACAGATATGCTCTTCCCCGGTATTTTTAGCGCCTTGATAGGCACTTCCATGATCTCGTCGTCTACGCGGACGCTGATGATATTCGATTTGGCAGCCTTGGAGACGTCGACGACCATGACACTGCGGTGGTGCCGAGGGATTATCGAGTTCGTGACCATCACATCATCGCCAACCTGAAGATCACAGACACGCATCTGGTCTACGGTCACGCAACCTTCGGCCTCATCGTCGAATTTGATCATATAGCGCATTCCCCCCTCATTGGAGTAAACAACCCCAGGATACCAATACCCATCTTGCTTCCACAGGGCAAACACCCGCGTGGCGTCCTTGGCTCCACCCCTGGAAGCAGAGGCAACCGCAACCGCACGTAAACGTTTTGTTTGCCTTGTGACTGGCGTGTGAGCAGTATTTGCTTTGCGTTTATTGACAGCCTTTGGAGGAGGTTTAACGCCTCGCTTCCGTTTCCGAGATGGGCCCACAGCTGGCTCAGGATCTTCTGGCACGTGTTCTGTTCCATCACTATCCGCTGCCTCGTTTTTCATGAATGCCTCGTCGTCGGATTCGCTCGGCGCGTCACTGTCATCGTCACCATTGTCGCGTACTGCAGAAAGTTGTCGAGATTTGGGACGTTTCGCTGTCCTCCTTTCCCGGATTGCGGGTTCCTTTCCCTTGGCCACCTTCCATGTAGCAGCACGCGCGAGTCTACCTCCTTTGAGTTTCACCAGATCCTGTTGCGGGACGGACGACGGAACTTCTTGTGTCTCCTTAGGTTTCGCTGAACGCGACGACTTTCGATTCAGGCGAAGTGCAGGAGGGGCTATCGAGGGTTGTTTCGTGTATTTTCCTCTGTTTGAAGGCTATTCAGTCCCGTCAATACTCAGCTGCCGACTCGCTAGAAGTGGTGACAAACATACCTGGCCGACTTCCGGGGTTGCCTCTTTTCCCGCAGCACGGGAGACTTCGCTCGCTTGGGTCTTCACCTTGCTTTGCCGCGCAATAACAGTAGCTAGGGGTACATCCATATCACTGTCGTGATGATTCGTGGGGTTTTCTGCATCTTCATCGAGTGCTAGAGAATCTGGTACAACTTCCAGCTCACTGTCAGAGGGAGGAGCAACCTTGCGCGGCAGTCGTTTAGCGGGACCGTTGGTCGTGTGCTCGGATGAAGAAATGGGATTTTCGTCCCGAGGCGGCTCGGAATCTGGTACGATGTCCATATGTTCATCATCTGTTGGCACCCAGGAATTCGAGGGTTCAGGGGAAAGTTGTTTCTTCATCGATGCAGGTGTAGGGCGGGCTGGAAATCGCCGTTGAGGCAGACCCTGCCTTTCGTCGTCCTCACAAGAAGGCTGAGTTGCTTCCGCCAGTGCCTTCTGTGGCAAAGGAGGGGTTGGGATGGTAAGATGGGAACGGACGGGAAATTGGCGGCGGGGTATTATATCGGCGTCTGTCGAAGGCTGGGTCTCTTCGGAACGCCCAGTACCTCCAGTAGCGCTGGTGCCGTGATGGCTCTGCAGCTGCGGTGGTTTAGTCGCGGGCTGTTGATATTGTTGATACCGCCACCTCTTCCCGGGGTCCACCATTGCTAGAATATTTCTCGATGGTGGAATGTTGTTCGATGCAGTGGTACGAGGTGCCTCGCTGCTGCTGGTATTCGTGGCAAAAGGTGGTTGATGGAGAGAAGCATCATGATCCTCATCTACTTGGGTCGATGGTTGGGTCGCCTGAAGTTCCGTGGGTTTTGCAAGGGGGATGTCATGCTCATCCGGATCCTCCAGATGTCTTGCGTAACTCGAAGAGGGGGCATCGCTTAGATATTCTTCACTTGTATGTCCCGATGGGACTCGGTCTCGGTCTGGAGGAGGGTCCAAGTCCATGTAATCAGGTTGACGACCGGCTTCGATCTCTTCATACGGCTGAGAGGCTTGTGACTGGGAACCACCGGAAAGTGAGGGTGTAGACTCGACGAGGACGTTGCCTTCGGGAGGCGACGAGAATCTAGGATTGGCATACATTGCTTTGGAGGTGCCACCCCATCGTCCAGACTTGTACATGCCGCCCAAAGGCAGACTAACGCAACCCAAGTCTGCCAAAGGGACTTCAAATTGCCCGGCAGTCGCTACGAATTGTTTGGCTGGATCGTGGTAGATATCACCAGCGAAGGAATCTTGGGAGGACTCCTCGACTTGCTCTTCGACGGGGCCACAGGTTGGTTCGGGTTGTGGTTGGGAGGTGCGCGTAGTCGAAGGGTTTTTATACCCTGGATCGGCTTTTGCTGGCGATCGGAATGATACCGCTTTGTTCTTGGGCTTGAAAGGATGTGTAAGCCAAAGCAAGAGTAGCCATGGGGAATCGTTCACCTTTACAGCTCTTGAAAGGGGACGAGTGGTATTTGGGTTTGTGGGCCCTGGATGCGATGCCTTGCTTGGGGAAGGCGAGGGACGAGAGCGGGGAGCTCCATTAGGCACAGCTCGGGACGGCAACCCACCCGTCTTTTTGGCACCCATATTTTCTTTTTGTGAACTCTCATCGGCTTCTTCAAGGTTGCTGTGAGGTTGCGTTTGAGTCTGCGTGGTGGCCAGGCCGTGATAGTGATAGTGACCGTTGAGGCTCGGGGGAGAGCCAGTGGAGATGTTGGCGCTGTCTTCGCGGACAGAAGTAGGGATGCTGGTCTTGGAGCTGGAGGCCCCCATCTCGAGGACGGCAGAGAGCAACTGTGTTGCCTGCGATTCGTCGCTGCATGTCAGTGAGCGGTGAGCCGATTGGGACGAGATAGCAGTGGAATCGATGCACCTTCGACCGTCCAGCCTTCTCATTTCGACGCGTGTCTCTACGCGTCGCGATGAGCGACAAGGTGGGCAAGTTGGCGTCGACGTGCCCAACAAGTCCAAACAATCTATGACATCGCCCACCACAACGCGACGCCGGCGTCCCAAGACGCGCAAGACGTCTGGCAACAGGAAACGCCCAGTGCCGAAGCCCAAGCTGCTCAGTCAGGGCTCGAAACCAAACTTTGAGAGACACAAGGACCATGAGATGCTCCCCGGAGAACTACCCAACCCAGTCCCCGACACAGGCTATCGACCCACGCAGACCCAAGACGCTCATTCTACGGTGATTCTCACTACGCATCATGCACATCTACCGACCGTCAACCCTAGTCTTGTCACCTTTTCACCATTGCCTCCGATCACCACCGTTGACCCACTGCCTCTATCTACCCCTGTGCCGGACCCCATTCCAGAGCCTCTTGATCAAACACTCAGCGCAGCAGCAGCACCACAACCCTATCCAGTCTCTAAAACACACCGACTTTCTGTGCCCATCATCATACTACTTGCCGCCCTCTCTCTGGGTCTTCTAGGAAGCTTGTTCTTCGTTCTCAGCTACTGCTATCGCCCGAAGCGCCACCCACGTCCGAAGCCCTCCCTTCCTATTCTACGTGATTCTTTTGCGGAAGACAAAAGCGACTCGCCTATCTTTGGTGGCAAGGAGAGGCTCTCTTCTCGTCCTGGTAGCACTGGCTTGTGGACTTGGACTCAGTATTCCTCTGGATCAAAAAGCTCTCAGAAAGCTGGTGGTATGTCTTCCGGAGATCAGGTGCATGGATACGGTGCCGTCTCTCGTTCCCCCCGAACGCAAGTAGGGTCGCCTCTCCCGGGCCGTGACTCCAAAGCTCACTACCGGTTCCCTGGTCATTCGCATACCTACAGTGCACCTGTCCTAGCTGCCGACTCTCCTTATCAACCTTCTCTGAAACAAGTTCGGTCCGCTCTATCTCGAGCTACAAGCAGAATCTCCGTGGCGTCCATGTCGCTTTACCCTGCCTCTCCTCAGGCCAGCAATAGTGATATTGGTATCGCCGTTGCAAGCGCCTCGCCAGGTACAGTCTTCACTGGGGACGGTCATGATGTTCTCAAGCGGACGGATCATAGGCCGAGTCTGGAAAGGAGCCGAAGCAACATGAGTGATGTGAAATCAAAACATCTTCATGGGACTGCTTATGACGGCGCCGATGTCGCGTCCCCGACTTTTTTGCCCTACATGACGTCACAAGTAGCACCTACGACGGCGCGTAGCGGCCGCACAAGAATCAAGTCATCGTACTATAGCCCAGGTGCTTATCCACGCGCATCAAGCATGGGGAAATCAGGCTTTCAGCAGCAAAAGCAACCGCCAATACCGGATTTAGAGCACCAGGGAAGTCGGGTTTTGACTGATGCTCTGGGCTTGACCTCTCCGGAACCTGACACACAAACCGATAAAGCAGCGGTTGCGACTGTAGTCGACGGAAAGCGGCCTGGACGGGCTGGCCAGCGAAAAATGCCTGAGAAGGAAGACTTCCCAGTGATCAAAACTGCAGTGGGTGCGACTGCAGCGCTCGGCAGCTTGGTGGACTTGAGAACGACCCAGGCTTCTCGACGACTTTCGACGAACACCGGCTCGACAAGTACGCCTATACGAGGGCCAACGAAGAACGACCCCTCACGCACGGCCGACAAGCCGCCATACATCCCGTTGCCCGCAGCTCTCCCTTCGCTGACGCAGATGGCAATGGAGCACTCAAACCCGGAATTTTACGCAGATTATCGAAGCCCGACGTACAGCATTTACGGGTTGTATGAGTGCGAGAGGAAAAAGGGGGGATATTGAATGTCAAGTACGAATTAGTGTTGTTGGCAGAATTCCGCAACAGTGCAATCGCCAGCAATATTTCGGTGATGGAATGGAGCCCTCAGCTGCAAGCCAGGCATGGTAACTCTAGAGTGGTTAGTACGAGCGAATAAAAGTCGATAGGAGGTTGACTTTTGAGCCCTAAGTACTGCCATGCCCTCAGCGGGTGTGTGGAGAAATGATCCCAACAGTCTATCTAATCCGTGGCTGTGGAAATGTAATCATGCGAGGAGTTGACGCTCAACGTTCAACGTCGACGATATCTACAGCTTCGAGCTTCCAGGGATTTCGACAACAATGTTGATATCCATGGTGGTGGTGAATGGTCTGTGGGAGCCCTCTCGGCGTCGGTATCAAGTTAATTTTACTGTCAGGCACTGGTACGAATGGAGCTGAACGAGAATGACCTTGAGGCTATGCACAGTCCGCAGTCTCGATCACTTGATAACTTATGATCGATTTTCATCACAAATAAGGTCTGTCTATAGCTTGCCAATAAGATGGCAGCGCACGACGAAGAGCTGGGCACCGTCTGCCACATCCCCGGCAACGCTGCGCCTGCCGTATGTCGCATCCCGCTCAAGCAGCTATGGTGCGTCACTTCGCCCCCTCCAAAAAACGCCCGCCCACTGTCCATGACAGCCTCGTTACCCTCGCCCTCCAAAACTCGCTCCTCGCGCTGGTAATGCACTATTCGCGCGTGTCAACGCCGCCCGGCCGCGCGTATTCAGCAGGCACTGCCGTCCTCCTCAACGAGATCTTCAAAGGGCTGATCTCTCTCTCCATTGCTTTCAGTCGGATCGACGCTTCAGTGGCTCCACCTGACGGTACCCGCCTCCGCAGATTGGCTAGGGACGTCTTCAGCCCTGACTGTTGGAAGCTCTCCATCCCCGCTATCCTATACGGTCAGTTCCATCATATCTACCTCGGTCCCCACCCGCTCACCTCCAGCACTAGTCGTCCAGAATAATCTCCAATACGTCGCCGCTTCGAATCTCGACGCTGCCACGTTCCAGGTCACCTACCAGATCAAGATCCTCACCACCGCCGCCTTTTCCGTCGTCCTCCTCCGCAGAAAACTCTCCCCGCAGCAGTGGCTCGCCCTTTTCTGCCTTACAATCGGCGTCGGCATCGTCCAGATACAGGCTCATCAAGCCAGACCCGTTCATTTCGAAACTCTTCATGTACATATCATGAACCCCTTTAGAGGCTTGGTTGCCGTCACCATAGCCTGCGTCACCTCAGGCCTCGCCGGCGTGTATTTTGAGATGGTACTCAAAGGCTCTCAAGCCGACGTCTGGGTCCGCAACGTCCAGCTCTCCCTCTTCTCCCTCCTTCCCGCCCTTGTCCCCGTCTTCTTCTCAGCCCGTGATGCATCCGGCCTGCATCCCTCCCTCTCCGGTCTCTTTCACAACTTTGGTTTTTGGGCGTGGGCAACGGTCGCCATACAGGTTTTTGGCGGTCTCATCACCGCCCTCGTCATCAAATATTCAGATAACATCCTCAAAGGCTTCGCTACTAGCCTTAGCATCGTCATCTCTTTTCTGGCTTCCGTCGCTCTCTTTCACTTTGCATTTTCCTTCGTTTTTGTCTTCGGCGCTCTCGTCGTCCTCACCGCCACCTGGCTGTACAATCATCCCCTCAAACGGTTTACGATCTTTGAAAACACGGAATCTCTTGCCTGGAATACCACACAGGCCTCTGCAGATTTCAAGCGCTCCTCCGCTCCCGCTTCCTCGTTCCTCAAACGGATCACTTCATCCGCAGGCTCATTATATTCGCTTGGCTCCGTTCTTTCGTCCCCACCCTTGTCGGATGAAAACATTTCGTCCGCCCGGTAGCAGGGCACACCCCCTCCTTTCTTTACCATGCATTAGACATTTACATAACGTCTTATGACTATTCACTATAGTCCGCTTTTTTATACCGAGCCTGCATGTATGCAGACACGCTGGACGATGGACGGCAATGTAATTTATATCAAGCTTAACCGAGGAGTTCTATAGATTTACATAGGATGTTTACAGCACGTACACGACTAGGAGTGTGTCCTTGGAAACTTTATTCTTTCAGATATTGTTCAAGCCCACGCTTCAGAGCTGTTGCAAGGTTCTGGGTCAGCAGCCAAATGCTTGAGCGACAGTGGCACTTACCATCACAGGTATCTTTCGCGTCGCCAAACAGCATCTTGGTTCCTGGCATGTAGAACATAGGGTTCGGCACGTCGGCTGTAGACACCATGAACAGAACCCTCAAGAGACGACTACTAGGAACATACCATAACCACTTGCCAATCCTCTCTTCATCACAACCACCTGTTTGCTCTTCCAAGCATGAAGAACAGGCATGCCCTACAAATGAACAGTCAAACATTACCGCCTCGTACTTGACAGAACGGCAGCATCCTCACAGCAATGGACGAGCCAGGCTCAAGCGCGATGGGGTTTACAGTGTCGTTTGCGCCAATGACAAGTGTCACATCTGTATCCTTGAAGTCGTCATTTATTTCGTCCATCTCCAAAACGACTTTGAATGCAGTCAGCTCGGGCAAAAAGCATTATTGCTGCTATTCTTCTTACTGTCATAGGGCACAGAGGCCTCCGCAAGGAGCACGTTGCATTGACCCGGCATACGACCCGCGACAGGGTGGATCGCAAACTGAAAGCAAGACAGAGATCAGGGGCAGCCTTCAGTTGCGCGAACGATGGCGACAGTACCCGAACGTTGATTCCCTTGGCTCGAAGCATGGCGCAAATTTCGGATATGGCATATTGCGCCTTCGCAACAGCCATTCCATAGCCCACCACCTACTTGGCTCAGATAGATCAGAATTCATTCCTGTCATGCAAGCCCTGCATCAAAGGTTCACCAATATGACACTGTCCGCGTTTGCCAACGCCTCTACTGTTTCATCTACAGTGGTCTTCGTGATCGTCCCTTCAATCTTATGCGTTTCTGACGTTGTTGTGGGCGCGATCCCTCCGAAGAGGACATTCGTCAGGGAACGGTTCATTGCGACACACTGACTCGCATGAAATTCAAATTCAAAAAAGCGTATCCTGCGACTCGACGTACCATGATGTAGGACAGAATCGATCCACTGACGCCGATCAGTGATCCTACTGTCGTCAACAAGGGATTATCCAACATGAAACCTTGGGGAAAAATGAGCACTAAAGATGAGTGTTTGCCTGGCTCAAAATATGACCTTCAGCAACGAGAGCGAAACCCCTAGAAATCTGAAGTTAGCCTTTGACAACGGGCCAATGTTTTGCACGAACGAGTAAGCATTCAGGACAGTGATGACAACGGCTGAGAGAAGGGGGGGAAACAAATAAGTGGTCAGTTGTGCAGTAAACGACGCCACATACGCATATCAGCCCCGCCGATGGCGGCAGTGGTTGTATATCCCTTGATGAAACTTAGCACGGTGCTGGCCCCCAGGAAAGACGCCGCAACGATCGGGGTAGTAGGCATCATAGACAAGAAGCCGGCCATGGTCAATACATTCGCACCCAACAAGGAGCTGTTCACCAAATGTCCTCCAGGAAGCACCAGCGGCTTAGATGACATTCGGCCAGCGAGTTTCAAGAACGCCACAATGGACCCGGTAAATGTGATGCCACCTGTGAAAATAGTCAACTTAAATATGGCGATAACTAGCTGAACCACTGTACCAATAACAACACCCAAATACGCCGTCACCAGATGCAACGTACTCAAATGCGATACATCGGCCAAGACACTCCCGACACTCGTCATAACGGCCGATAAACCCACAATGGAGTGAAGCATGGCGACAGTCTGCGGGAGCTCCGTCGCAGTCACACGTCTCCCAATACTAGTACCAATGAGGCCACCAATGCCTGCCACACCTGCAAACTGTCCAATGACAGCTGGAGGGAAACCCACGGCAGCCAGAGAAGCGAGAATCCCGGAACCAACACCCAAGATACCTAGAACATTCCCTTGCCGAGCAGTTGTTTGCGAGGCAAGACCAGACAGGGAGCCTAAGATACCCGAAGTTGGATAATAGATCAGAGGTACACGGGTTACGCACCAATGCAAAGAAGACTACTGGTCAAATAACCAGCTTGCACAAGCCCGGACATTCCGGTGCTTGCCGCAGCCAGGAAACCACCTGTAAAGACTACAGCTGGGACTGTGTACAACCACGAGTACTCTGGGGGATCAGTTGGACCTAGATAGTAAAGTCAACATGTTATGATCCAAACGAGTCTTAAAAGAAACGCGCACGCTTGAACATGTCTAGCATTCGTTTCGTGATGATAAATCCTCCAGCAACGTTGATGCTGGCCAGAAGCACGGCCAAACCACCCAACGTCTGGGGGATAGTCCCAGGTAGGTAACCACCACCCATGATGAACATTCCACCGATACCGACCATACCAGAAATTGCATTGGTGACGGACATCAGAGGGGAGTGCAGTGCTGGTGACACACCCCATACAACTCTAAAAAAGGGCGATGTGAACGTGCATCCAGTTTGTCAACATCACGCTGACAGACCTGTAACCAATCAAACCAGCAAGCCCAAAGGTAAAGAAATTGTCCATGAAGGCTGTCCCAGCGGCCTTGCCCAGTGCGACTGCCCCTCCCATTCCTGACGTTACTATGGCCACTTCTCGGGAGGCTTTCTGCCAAGGAGTAATTGCCAAAACTTCAGGTGTGGCTTCGGCTTTCGACGGAGTTGGGGAAGGAGTAGCTGGGGCAGGCATCAGACGCGGCATAGGCTGGAGGACCTCCCCTTGGTGAACGACGATGGAACCTCGAACAACTTCATCTTCGAGATTGATAGAGAATTGCTGGTTCTGTCCAAGAGAAAGGAGGAATTTCGTAATATTGTTCGAATAAAGAGTGGATGATTGAGTGGGCAACCTGGACGGTAGATCAGTATATCCTGCACATATTTCAGCAATGGAACCACAAAGCAACATTTCCTTCCTCACCAATGATAGACACTCCTCGATGAACATGGAGCTCTCCAGGGCGAGTTGCTTCACAGTTGCCACCAGCTTCCGCAGCCATGTCAACGATAACGGACCCATGTTTCATAGCAGCAACCATTTCGTTGGTAATTAGCTTAGGAGCTGGTTTTCCAGGAATCAAAGCCTTGAACAGAAGGATCAGCTTCACCAGGAAGGCATGACATGGACCTCACCGTGGTGATTACTATGTCGACATCTTTGCATTGTTCCATGAAGAGCGCCATTTCAGCCGCTATGAATTCTTTGGACATGACCTTTGCATAACCGCCTCCGCCTCCACCTTCCTCTTGAATAGATACTTCCAGGAATTCAGCACCTAGCGATTGTACCTGCTCTCGCGCCGCGGACCGTGTATCAAAACCACGCACAATTGCCCCTAGCCTTCGTGCCTGGATATCGTTGTAATGCCAAGATGTCAAGAACGGGTTGCAATGGCAAAGGTATGGGCTTACAGTAGCGATGGCACTCAGACCAGCGACGCCTGCTCCAATGATAAGAACCTTTCCGGGAGGAATCTGAGTGGAGTTGTTGAGTAAATGAACATTTGCGATGAGTCACGGGCAGCACACTTTTCTGTGATACAAGTCAGTTGCGTGAATTCAGGGGGGGTTATGAAAGGGTATACCCAGCAGCCGTAACCTGACCAGTCAAGAATCGCCCAAAATGATTAGATGCCTCTAAAACCGCCTTGTATCCAGCGATATTGGCCATCGAGCTACATGACCGCTCATCAGTAATGGTCGACGGAGATATGGCATATAAGAAGCAGACCTGAGCGCATCAAAGACTTGTGCTCGAGAAATACGTGGTATCATGTCCATCTACGAACAGAGAATTGCAATCATGGGCTGGATGCTGGGTGCACATTGCATGAGAACATACTGCAAAGGCATTGACTTGACGCGAAGCCAGGGACTCTACTATCATCTTGTTCTGGGAGGGATAGAGGAACGAAATGACCGTGCTCCCTTTCTTGATATGATTCGACTCTTGTTCATACAAAGGCGCCCTGACTTTCAACATGATATCGGAGGATTGGAAGAGTTGTTCTCGTGAGACGAGAGTAGCACCGGCCGCGGCATATTGTTCATCCAAGAATTGGGCGTTGACACCAGCGTGATGCTCGACGAGAACCTTGCCAAAGCCCTTCTTGAGAAGAAGAGCGGCATTTGTGGGGGTGAGGGCGACGCGCTGTTCACCAGGGAAGGTTTCTCGAGGGACACCGACAGTGAGGGACTCGTAGGGCACACCGGGTGCTTCAGGGGGAGATTCGGGTTGGGTATCGTGGGACCGCTTGATGGATGAATGGAAGCAGCGACGAGCTCGAGGACGGTCGAGACGACCTTGAGGAATCAGTAGGCTCGAATGGAACGCACGGCGGAACCTGGCGACGGCCAGAGAGCGCGGTGGTGGCATTTGGCAAGCCTGATGAGGAACAGAGTATTACATGACACATTTATTTAAATAACGAGGTTTGCTTGAGGTTCGCCGTCCATCGGGGCTCGCGGCGTTGCTTATCTTCGCCTCTCTACTCGTACTATACGGTCGAATCGCTCCTTCAAGCTCGCCATCATAAGCCTTTCCCCCCGCCAATTTCTTGCTCGAGCTTGATCAGCTCTCGAGTGTGGGGGTGATCCCAGAGAGCTTGAGCGGCGGCGGCATCAACACCAGGTAAAGGTTTCCGAGGCAGCCCTCCATAGCCATAGAGTTTCTGTAACAGGAATTTCGTTCCCGATATCGATGCCTTGGCTATGGTGTAATCAGCGTGTGCCACGATGCGTTGCAGTCGCTGAGCCTCAGCAAGTAACGATGGATCGTCTCGAGATGCCTCGGCTACTTCATGCATTCTTGCAATCGCATGCTAGATAGAAACCGAGCACGTCAAATGATTATGAATCACAAGGCCACGACACATACAGGGGCGATATTGGCAAGACCGGTGATAGCACCATGACCATCGACAAAGGTCGACGGAACGAGGAAATCGCTATACCCTCCAAGGACACGAAACCTGTATTCTGGGTGACTGCGGGGATGATCGGGGGCAAAGGCTGGGTCGGCAACTGCGAGCGCAATCCTTGTCATCTTCCCAACGTTCCCGCACCTGTCATTGCATGTCGAAATCAGTTAGATAGCGACAGAGCAGACGCAAAACCTACGTCAGCTTGACGCCCACGATGTTGGGACATTCAGCGGCCAGTTCTACGATCAGGTCGGAATCCAGATCTATCCCTCCACTGGCACCAGGATCTATAGAAGGGTATTAAGAGGGTGCAAATTGGACGAGCGATGAGAGTGCTGATCACAGTTGTATAATATCACGGGAATCGGGCATTTCTCTGCGACTTCCACGAAGAAAGCCTTGAGCGCAGGACGGGTGAGGGCGGCTGCAAAATATCCACTGGCAATCACGATAACATAGTCAGCGCCGGCTTCGGCAGCTTCATTGGAGAGTTCCAGTGTTTCGCGAGTGCTCCCACCGCCAGTACCGGCAATGATCGGGAAATTCACCAAGCCAGCATTGTCAAGTGCTTTTCTTCCTGCCTTTATCAATTCAACGCGTTCGGCGTGCGAGAGGTGAATGGCTTCTCCCATCGATCCACAGATCACTGGAGCAACGTTGGCCTTTGCGACTCGAGCAACATGTGCCTCGAAGGTAGGAATGTCTGCAGTAGATCGTGAGAATAGGACGATATCGATATGATGAAATTTGGAACGGACCAAGATCCTCGGTCGACGGGAGGAAAAAGGAGGGAATCGGTGCATAGATGCCTGCCTTGAGGGGCCGAGACGATGCATTTGGGATGGTGGTTGCCATGTAGACACGATCTTATCACACTTGCAATTAGCAAACATCAAGTCAGCATGACGTAGAGCCTACAAATGATCACAGTAATACAAAACGATTGGATTGTGATGAATTCAGCGGAATTTTCTGTTCATTTTTCCTCCACGACTTCGAGCCTCTTTATGACTTCTCTTTCCCACTCGGTCCAGCCCTCTTCATCGATGTCACCGACATCTGCTGAAGCTTTTTGGAATACAGACCAGGGAACACAATCGCGATCGTCGCCTTCAGTGGCTTCGAGCACAAAGCGACCTTGTCGAGAGCGTGTTAGGGTTACAACGTGTCCCGCGGATCCCATGACGTGGCATAAATCGTGAACGATGGAGCGAACGTATGTCCCACCAGAAACCTTCATCTTCAATACAAATGCTGGGGGCGCATCGTCGCTTCCTGATTGTTCCTTTTCGTCCTTCGAAGAGATGTCTTTCTCCTTGGCGTTCAGAGCTATTTCCATGGCCTTTTTTTCTTCTTCAGAGAGTGACTTTTCAGGCCAGCGGTAGTGGTGGTTGTTTCCTATCCATTCAACGAGTTCCAGCGAGTGTACAGTGACTTTCCGTGCCTCAATTGGGCGGGGAAGTGGAATGCCCTTTCGTGCATACTCGTACAGGGGCATACCATCCATCTTGAGAGCCGAGAATCTATGCAGGCAGGTTCAGATATACACACAAGGCAGGCGGCACAACGACAAACATTGGGGGTGTTTGCTGTATCTCGCCCTTGAATTGGGCCAGGGAAGATTCAACCTGCTCCTTGTTGACATGCTTCCAAGGCGCGATCCTAACACGAGCGCCCTCGCTATCGTAGGTGTCCGTCTCACAGCCAAGTAAGCAGGTCGCGCGGTATTCCTATGGCACGGTCCAACTATTGAGCATCGGTAAAATGAAGCCTCAATCCAAATACCTTGGTGCAGTCCAAAAACTCGGATAACTTCTTTGTACCCTTTCCAACTCCGACAACTTCGAGGTGCTGAGGTCTTGGGAATTGACGCAGAGAATCTAGGCTTGACTCTCACCCAAAACACCATCAGCTAATGGGTCCAAAGTCCCACCCTGGCCCATTTTTATTCCATCTCGAGCCCGCCTCCCTCGTTTGTGGGATTTCCCCTGCTTCGCGTTGTCTAGCGTCTCAGCCTTGGCGAATAGTCGAGATCGGGATACGAGAAGCTTGACATCATTTATGATCGACATGCTGGTCGGACCGGACGGTTTAGCAACACCAAAAAGCCCGGAAACAGGAAGTGGAGGAAGAGCGATCTTTGGCATGGTTTGCAGTTGGGAGAGTTGAGAGCTGGGAGTTCGCACATCCTCCCATCACGTGAGCGTATCTTTTTTATTTCAACAGCCAGTACAACAATTGAACAAGTATCGCAACAGTAGTAAGTTAAGAACTAATCTATACCTTAATTATACAACATTAGGAAAAAATTAGGACCTAGACAAGTAGGGTTGGAAGATGCAACCAATTCCCGTACGATGTGTATAGAGGGGCAAGGCAAACAAGTTCGTGATCCCAGTCAATGCAATTAGGAAGATGCAACAAAGGATGTCAGACAGCAAGGAACAATAAGGAATAGAACGATACAGTCGCACAGGACATGAGATAAAGAATCTACAGTGAAGATGCACAGAAGCGATAGGAACACAACACATACCGGCCCAGAAATGATGAGAATGGTGGTGGGCAAATAAGGAGCAAGCAAAAAGATGATGGATGGTGTCCGGCAGGTAGATCCTTCGGGGGAGAGTGAGGGATTAATGTGGCGACGTCGAGCCCACCGCATCCTGATGTACAAAAGGCCCGCGTGAATACCAATATATGGCTTGGCCAGTTTGGGGCATCAAGAATGCCTGGAGCCTTTACAGGGTCGAGGGAGTGGGAGTGCACCCTCATTAGGAATGCATCGTACTTCATGAGCAGAAGCAAGCCTGACCGAAAGGGGAGAAGGGGGTCAACAACATCGGACATCGGCTCGAGATAGCACCACTTACCCTACAACCCCCATATCAACATCTGCTACCTCCAACCCACCTTCTCGACGTCTCCACCGGTCCCCTGTCTCCTCTTCTTCCTGCATGCCTCGCAGAACCTGCCTCTATGTCCCTCACTCACAGCTCTCCTCCCTCCCGATCCCCCTGCTTTCGACGCACCCAAGCTCGGAGAAGGAGACGGCACACTCCAATCGAAAAACCCATCATACTCGACCCCGACCCTCTCCGCTAAGCCTCTGAAAAGCACCTTCAAGCCCTCATAGTCCGGCAAATCATCGAACTCCAAACCACGTGCATACCTGTACAGCACGTCAAACTCGGGTGGGAGTCCGAGGGTGAGATGCGGCTCTGCCTCGAGCTTGGCGTCCCGTATGAGATCCCACGTTGCCGAAATGGGGTTGTAGTGCCGTTGGTGCTTCTGATGGTTGGGCGCTTGTTTGTGGGACGACTGGGTACGTGGTAAAGGATCGGACCTGGAAGAGGAAGGTGTGTTTGATGATGAGAATGAAGATTGGGGTGGGGGCGTGTTTGGTGCTCGGATCTTCCGCCATGGGAGGTTGCCACGGAGGAAGTATATGAGCATGTATGCTAGAGACTCTAGGTCGTCTCGGCGGGACGACTCTACAAAGGCAAACATGAGTGATGTGTCAACCCTTGACAGATGCTGGATAAGGGGTACGCACCAACACCCAGGTGGGTATTGATCGCAGCAAAAAGCGAGGTGCCCACGCCATGGAAGCCGTCCTGCTTGTACGGTATGTGTGCTGAGGTCTTTGAGTCCCTAAACTTTTTAGCGAGACCAAAGTCAATGACATTGACCATATGGCCAGCCTTTCCTACACCCATGACAAAATTTGCAGGTTTGATATCGCGGTGTACGAGTGAATGAGAGTGTATAAACTCTATACGTGACAGCTGAGGGTGGGTCAGCCAAAACCACCGCAGGGCGGCGAACAAGACGCACGAGTTGATCTGCCAGCAACAGGACGGTCTTGAGGGAGAAGTGACGGTTGCACATCTTGAAGAGATCCTCGAGGGAAGGCCCCAGGAGATCGATGACCATTACGTTGTAGTCGCCCTTTCTGCCAGACCACATTATCCAGGGCACACCCGTACCACCCATGAGGGTCTTATATATCTTGGATTCCTGCCGGAGTGGGCTGTTTGAGTTTTTATTTGCGACGGCGGGTTCGAGCTTGATGGCAACCTCTTTGCCTGCGACGGTGTGGACACCAAGAAAGACGGTGCCTGAGGAGGGTGAATGAGAATGCGGTATTAGCGACGCCGGTGAGCAAGGGGACGTACCGCAGCCTCCATTGGCAATTTCCTCTTCAAGACGGTACTTGCCACCAAAGGTGAAATCATCGTCCATGGTAGAGAGCAACAGCAACTCGCGTGTCTTTGTCAGCACCCCCATTTTTGGTATTTGGTATATCATTTAATCTATTTGTAAATAACATCCGTGATCGCTGCTCCTTACTTGAAGTTGCACTGCTCCATGCTCAGTTATCCGTCCTTGTCCACTCGCCACCGCAAATGCACCGTCTCATCCACATCTTTTCCCAGACTCGCCAACGGGTTGGCGCATGCTGCTCAGCTTTGAAATATGTCCCCACTTCCGACTGGCCTCCACAACGTAGACACGTCGCACTCGCAACCTGGTCCCCGCTAAGTACCCGCTTCAAAATTACATCGCGAGCTTTGTTCTTCTTTGAACTCGCAAGCAAACAATCAACATCATCCATCATGTCAGGGGGCTTGATAAAAAGCGTTGGCTTGTGAAGGATCGCAGAGTGGGTCACATTTCTAATGATCTTTACAAGAAAGGGCTGCATTCCTGGGGTCGGCTGGCAAGTAACCAGCGCTTTTAGACAATCATCATCTGAAAAACGATATTGTTAGCGAATGATTCGGTTAGAAAAGTAGCATAATATGTACTGTCAAGGGTCCTGGCTTCTGAAAGTGATGTTGTTAGTACAGATTCCAAAGCATTGAAGTCTATCCCGGAGTTGTCGATAAGGTCACTGAGTATGCCGCGTGCAATTTGAGCGTTCTGTCCTTTCGCAGAAAGAGACCCTAGATATGCCCGATATTGTCTTACGTGGGACACCAGTGCACTGAACTTCTGTAAGGCGAAAGGGTGGGAAAGATGCAGGAACAAGGGGGAGTTGAAGGATTTATCGTAGGAAGCTGAGAATGACAGGGGTCAGATGAAACCAACGAAAATGAACGACGTAAGAGGGTTACCGTCCAATCCTGCGATGACTTCCAGCGAAAACAAGACGCACTCTTTCATCACACGCTCCGTGAGCCCAACAACCCACGTGGACAAAGATATAAGTTGCCAAACCGCATCTGGACCAGGTTAAACCCTGGATATCTGACGGAAGGAATCTAAATATACCAAGGTCATACGCTTCTCCTTCTTTGCAATCCTTAAAGGCGACGTTGCACGCAATCAGGGAGCACAAGTCATGTGCAGTTTTCCAGCGCGCTTCTAGGTTTCCCTTATCTTGAGTGTCTTCGAGGGCACGCTTCCTGTACTTGGTTCAGTTCGGCAGAAGACAAGAAGCCACGATACCCACCTGTAGATGTTCATCACCTCTCCCACGACTCTATGGGTCAGATATTGTCCCAATTCCCCCTGGCTCTCTAGAGCTCGGGTCGTGTGGTATAATATGGTGAATACGTCAGTAATGGGTGTGGTCGGCAGGGAAAGGACATGGGTTATATCCGCTGCCGAATTTCGCGTAAGAATAGCCCTTGAGAGACCAAGAGCGAGATATGGAATGTCTTTCCCTACTCAAAACATTCTCAATGAAACGGCAAAGGTAAGCCTGGAAGCGTACCTTGAGGGTCCAGAGTATGTTTTGGTCGCGGCAGCAATTGTACCCATGTCCGTATAGGCCACAAAGACGAGGAAAGCATTGACGCCAGTACGCCGTTAGGGGATATTGTAGTATTGAGAGGTACTGAACAACAGAAGATGGTCAGACTGGCGTTTTCTGAGTACCAAAATGGTCATTACCATTTTGTCCCATCCCGTGGACGGATGTCATGATCGGGGTGGTTTCCCAATGGCTATTATCTGTCAAGTCAGACCTGGTCAAGACATTGGAGGTCAGCAGAACCAAAACGAGAGCAAGAGAATGCTCACAAATTCAGGACCCGAATTTCCCCTGTACGGACCAGCTTTTCTGATGAGAAAATTTGAGGCAAAGCGCCACCAGTATCGATAAGGCCGGCATAAATTGATGCCCGACTAGAAGTTGATATTGGACAGCATGGCGCCACAAACACCAAAACCGAGGCGCCGAATGACCGAGCAGCGAGTTTACGATGTACCTGAGGAGCGATCGAAAGGGAAACCAGTGACTTGAATGGGAGACCTACCCAAGTGGAATCGCTCGGAACGGTGTTGGATGTTGGTGCTTTACGAGCGACGGTATTCACAACGAGTTCGGACTTGGGGGTAGAAGTATCTGTAGAGCCATGACAGTCAAATACATTTCAGAAAGTTATTAAATATACCTACGATCTCCGAACTCGAGCGATGTAGATACAAGGAAATACTGGCCTCTTTCCTTCTCATCCGACGAGGATTTGCTGGCATCTGAATACGGAGATATGAAGTTGAGGCTCGTCAGGGGCGAGGGAACATTTGGTATCGGTGGCAACGGCTCTGCGGTGATACCTGGGCAAGGTTAGTGAGGATAATGGGTTCTGATTTCACCCACTCACTCATGAATAATCCATTGAACCTGAGTTGGACTTCAGTGATATTGATGACAGACTCTTCTCCGGAAGGCTCGCCTTCTGTAAGGTGGACTACTGGACGCTCAAGCTCGGCTGAAGAGGTAGAATCCAAGCCTGCCGTTTGTGAAACATCGTTGGACAGAGGAGAGAGATGAGAGCGCGTTGCTATTAAGATGGATACATCTGAATGGGGAGAATTGAGTTCAATGTCGAGGGACGGCAGGAAGTACTGAATTGACCATCGTAGTTTAGCCCAATCGCAGCTCTGAAGCATTGTCTCGTGGTTTCCATATCTTCGTGCACATAAGGGCGGCTTTCCAATGCAACCCCCGGTCTGTCAAGGGAACAACGAATGATCTGTAGAGAAGGATTGTAATGCCGATAATAGTATATTTTGACCATATGATTTTGAGTGACAAGAAGTAACGTTGGGCCTGATACGGGGGTGGATGGACCGCGAGGAGGTAAATGCGAGGTAGAGAAGGGATCGGCTAGCCACTAGTGAAGAATTCAGCCGATTACGAGGCTGAGTCAAGGTCTAATATACTTCTCTTGAGCTACCAAGCCAACAGGCAGTAACTACTCCTGCCCCTGTTGTACAGCTCCACCACTCCTTGACATTCCAGTCATCAATTTGTGTACCTCGCGTCCATAGGCAAGCTGTGCCATCGTTTTGTCCCGGGAAGTATGCGAATAACCAGTCATCTCTGGGATCAACAGAAATCACGGTCGGGGGTTCGTATGACGCGGGTGATGAGAGGACCGGGGCTGGAGATGGAAGAACAAATTGCTTTGAGGACAAAACATGCCGTCCGGTAACCAATGGCTGTGTGGGATGCGCGGTGAGTATGATAGAAGACTGGGACCACTCTAAGGGACTTGAAGACGGAAATGAGGCCGAAGTGACGGAGCCGAGAATGTAGGACGGTACCGTTGTGTCCTCTCGGCGAGGAGTTGGAAATCCCACCAGTCGTATTGCCAGCGTCGCCTCTCCTTTGCTTTGCCTTTTGACGGCGACATGGTCACGTCGTGGGACATGTTGAAGGGATACTATAGCGGTGGCGGTGTCACTGCCATTTCTTATGGCGACGCGTCAGCTTTCACGGGAGCTCGATGGACGTGCTACGGATGTCGTCGTACAGACGTTCGCTGATTCCATCTTCGTCCTCGTCACCCAGTTGCGCAAAGTCGGAACGCTGGTGACCCTCCTCGACGACTCGGCGCGTCCGCACTCACTCACATCACCCTAGATTCAAGCTTCAATATCTGATACAACTCCTCTGCCACCACCTCCCGATCCTGTCCACTTCATTCTCCCCACACCGCCTCCGGGGGTCCAGCTTACACCATTGTTCGGAAGCACTCCTACCCAACACCTCCAGACTCTGCATTCATTGTATGCGGCCCAGATAGCCACCATCATATGGTCTCACCAATCAACTGAGGGATCTCGCCGGAACATTGTTGTCGGTCTTGCCTTGCGCAGTTCTGATGTACCCAACGGAGAAGGAGAACAGGAGTACGAGAAGAATGTATTTCGGGGTGTGATGACTATGGTTCACGAGGTTGTGACTGGGCAAACCGTTGAGTCCATGCCTTAGCGGTAGCCAATGTCCAGCAAGATGAGGTGGTGACCTGTACTACGTCGAATTGTTCAATGCTTGTAGATCGACTTTTCTCCGTTCCTGGAACTGCTCCCATCTCCCCCTGACTAGAACGGAAAGACGTTCATCCGGAGGTAGAGCGGTTCGTGGGTGGGTCTCATGGAAGTAGTATGCCAAGAAACCTGTAAAGATACCCAAGAACGGGTCGAGTGCGCTGGGATGTCATCTGAATGGGCAAGTCATCGGCCGAGACGGAGTGACCTACCGGGAGAGCAGCACAGGCGGCATTGAGAACAGAGGGTCAGTGATGACCGGGAACAAGCGGGATCACAGTAAGGGTCCTCACCATCACTGACAAAAATCGTAACTTTTCCTTCTCCTCCCCCACCATGTCCCTCGCTGCCCTTGATCGCCAAATTCGACCCATCTACGGTTAGCATTTCCTTCCCAGCACTGTCCAGATGACCAAACTCGACTAGATGCCCTTGACACCGGCTCTACCAAGTCTGCCATCGTAGCGTGCAACAAGCTCCTCAAGAAGCATCCCAAAAATGACTTATTAAAAGTACGCCTGTCGGCGTGTTCTGGTATCTGGCTAGTTTTTCTGACCTGTCCAGTAGGCCCTCAAGGCGTTAGCACTCGTTCGCTCACAGAAAGTAGACGAGTCGTTGATTCTTTGTGACGAAGTGCTGGAGAGCAAGCCAACACAAGAATCAGTCTTGAATGCAATGATGCATGTCCTAAGGGGCTTGGGTCGACGCAAGTTTCCCATTCGTTCGCCTGCCCTTGTATTGACGACGGAAGGTCAGATAAAGACATGGTTTCCATGTTTGAGGAGGCCTATAAACAGCAGCCTTTGAATGAGGAACTCGGAGCGCAGACTTTCTTTGCCAACGTTCGTGCCTCCCAGTGGAAGTTCGCCCAACAGGTACCTAATTTCGCTCACTGTTATCAAACCTCTACCCCAATATCAGGCGCCGGAGCGTGGCCATAATATTCGCTCGCATCGTGCTTCTTGTCTATTCACACCGCCTCCATGCGTTACAGGAAAACAAGTGTTCTGATGCTTTCATTGAAAGGTTGCGACGAAAATGCACAAACAATTCCAAGACGAAAGGTATCTGTACTGGAGTGTGATCAGCGCGGTTCTGCAGGTATTATGCGTTAATCTGCGATTCGTTTGTAAACCTAAAGACGTCTCACTTGAAAGGCGAACGACGGGTCAACACCACCAAACTTGCGAGAGTTATTATACAAACTTGCGCATAGACTCATCACTTCCGCTTCAACTCCCTCGTATCAGAATGCCGACCGATTTTACCTTCATCTTTCCATATTGCGGGAGCTAGGCCACTTGGACGATGCATACAAATTGCTTGACAGTGACATCGGAAAAGCCATTTGTGCTACGAGTCTTTCCTGCGATGAGCTTCGACGCGACATTTGGAGGTTGCGCGGAATGACTAAAGAGGAAGGCGTTCTTGCTGAAAAACGTATCTCGCACCAAAAGTAAGTCATAGCCACTGCATCCAGACTTAATCCGTAACCCTGTACGATAGAGACCGGAATTGGTTAGAGTTTCTCTCTGTCCTCGACACCACATTTTGCAGTGACAAGAACAATGAATATCCTGCGGAAGTTTCTCGAGCAGCAAGCCTAGAACGTGTCGCTGTTTCGGAGAAATTCTTTGCTCGAATTGCAGAAGAGGATGGTGCAAAAGATCGTTCGGGCCTCCTTGCTTCTTTAGAGCTTGAAAAGCGTGCACGAGACCACGGGCTGTCGAGCAGTTTGTCACATTCTATTGCAATCGATTTTAAGCATTGACGATCGGCCTCAAAGACTCCCGGCGTTTGGTCACTTTGATGCAACAGTATTTCGGGGCTATAGGCCATAAAGCATGCTGTTTCGAGGATCTCAGGCCTTATCTTATCCTGGAAGGCGAGGATCTTGTGCAATGGACGTCATTTCTAGAGACCTTTTCTCATTTTGTGGGCTTTGATTTGCTATTCCAGCGACACGACACTGATTTGCACCCTTGACAGACGAAACCTAACGAACTCATTCGACTCATCAATTCTCATAAATTACGACGGCATAGCCTCTCACCGTCCAGTTTGACGACGGAAGCCGAATCTGCCCGCGTAAACCTCTATACCCAACAGTACTTGGAAGGTCTAAAGTTGGGGGCAGACTTACCGCCAACTGAGCTTCAGTATGCCGATGATCTGGCTCTCCTGGCAGCGAATGTCCTGGTCAACTTGTGGAAGTCGACTTCCGATGACAAGTATCTTGTCAACGCCGTGGTCCTCCTCGAGTATGCATTGACAAGAAGCAAGCAATCATTTCAAGCCAGAGTAATTCTGATCCGGATATATCGTCTGCTAGGTAATTTCAATACTAGTAATCATAACCATGGCCCCTTATCTACGATTCCCAGGTGCACCGTCCCTTGCTTTAGAGCAATATCGTGCTCTTCAAGTCAAGCAAATCCAGCATGATACCTTGTCTCACTTGATCCTTTCCCGAGCATCAACCTTCTCCCTTGCAGCCACTGGCGATCTAACTCTTGCAACTGAGTGCATCGAATCAACTCAAATATACTTGAGTAACTCACAAGAGGTGGTTCTTACGCAATGAAGTTTCTTTCACTTATTCTTTTGTTAGACCAACGACTTCATTGTCAGAGCGTTCACTTCTGAAAAATACTCTCAGGTACTTGCTCAAGGAAGTCATTTTTTCTGGCAATCATCGTTTGCCAGATACCAGAATTTATCACTTTCGAAGATCGCCTCGATAACTCTTTACAACGAGATATTGTGAAGCTAGAGCACCTCCGCATGCGTGTAACTCATGAAACAATCACATCGGATCTGATTGACATGGAATTCATTGAGCTCAAATTCATTTTCGACCGTGGTAAGACGTTTTGTCCATTCTCCCCTGATACACAGAAATCATGACATGCTCTAATAGCTCATCACGACAATCGTGACTTTGATATCTTTGCCAATTATCAACCTAAAGTATCCGGAAGCATTGCCCAGCAAACGCAACTTTTTGGGAAGAGCGAGGGTGTCGGTACCTTGACACCTCTAATCCGTGCACAACCCTCATTCTGCTATCATTCTAGCTCGAATGGGCCACGACATTCCTCAAACTGTACATACGTGCTTTCCAGCAAGCGAGCGACTTGGACGATACAGTCGAAGAAAAGCTATTGATCGCAGATCGACCAAGACAAAGTAGTGAAAACAAACTTCCGTTGAAGAAGCGTCTCGTCCAACATTCGGAGAATGACTTTTCCGAGGTGAGTATAAACATACGTCCGAGCTCATCGTGCTAATATTTTACAGTTGACTTCAGATGAAATATCGTTTGTTAATTATGCGAAGGCTCTTGCGGACTGGTTAGAGCCTTACCATGATTATACTCGTCCTCCACCAGTCGTCGTTCTAGCAGAAACTGCAAAACAGATAGAGCTCAAGACAGGCCATCCTCTGAAGGGCCTAGATCTCCAAGGTCTATGTCACGGCAATTGCAAGAAAGATGAAGAACCGCCTACGGTGACAGAACCTCCGGAATTAGTTATCAAATTCTTTAATTGCATGTCTTTTTCCTGGCCGCCCTCCCCCTCTGGCTGATATTGTTTACTCCAGCTTTGAAGACTAGGTTTTTTGAGATGTTGATGCGGTCATCTCCAGTGGAGGCACTCCATATCGCCGCTCTTGCACAAGAAGTGATCCCCCTCTTCATGGAGATCTAACAAGCTCTGACATGATATAGGCATTTCTTTTGTTTGTGGTAGAGAGCATGCGATTCAAATCTGCTTCGGTCGTAAAGATCTATAAATTGGGTGCTGTGAGTAAATATCCCTTTCTTTATCGGTTGTATGGAATAATGCGCTCTGTAGTTGGTGGCAAGTTTCAAGAATCTTCGTACGAATGCCATTGCGGTGCTGCAAGAAATCTCCATGGCCTTGCTCAAACAAAGCGATCTTGAAGGTACCACTGAAAGCCGCAAGGCTCTTATAAACGCCTGTATGATCGTGACGGAGAATGAGGTAGTTTTTCTCAAAACCTAGCAACCACGATCGAATTGCTGAATATTTTTTCAGATCACCCATGACTTCGCTTTGAATGTTCTCCGGAAGGTCACAGATGCCCGTAAAAAAGGTTTGGAAGGCATGAGCAAGGGCATAGCAAGAGTGTCGACAGCATACCCTTGAGAGTCTCTAAATCCTGTGGGTGCCATATAGCAGGCCTTCCATTCTGTGTAGATCAATGTCATTCAATCCCAACTCATTTGTTACGTATACCATAATATAATAGGCATAACTACTCATCTTCAAGCTGTTCGGTGTCAATCCATAAAATTCCTCTAGTCCGCGATTGATAAACTTCTCTATCACTTTGTTATGGCAGCGGTAAAGTTGAATTTGTATGGTCTGATAGTTGATACTATCTTACAAGAAAGCTATCTCGAAGAGCAAGTCCATCACGTAGAAATGTTGAAGTGTGAATCATCAATGGTACTATAGACAAGACCTTCATCCATGAGCTTGTCCAGAGCATCACTGCCTCGATAGTTAGCATTGGAGCTACTTTTTCCAAATTGTTGTTCTTACCTGATTTTTTCGGCATCCCCTTCTTTGCCAATGGCACGGGCGATTATCGAAACGTGCACGCCCTCATCACTTCGAGGTTGATTGCTAATAAACCTAGCAATTTTTTGTTGCAACACAGGTAGGTGCGAAAACTGGTCGTTAAGGTTGCCAGCGGTCTGCGGCTGGTTCGTGTATGCAGAGGTGACCGCAGCTGTAAAAGGCACCGCTTGACCGGACTATGATGAGGTGAGTACCAAGAGGTGGCCGAAATACTGTATGACCTGCCTGTCGGTCAATCATGAGGGTCACTGTGATGGTCTCGAGTATGTGAAAATATATCTCGTGTGGGTCAGTTGTGGCTCTGATGTGAGTAGCATTGATGTATCGTTTATTCCCGAATGTCTTGAGGGCTCCAGTCACACGGACATAGGACGACTCCCTAGATCAACAGTCAGGGAGAAGGAAAGCTGAAGATTTATGACTGACTCGATCCCTCCCCACTTTCCCGAGTCTTCGTCGCTACTAGAGTCAACCCAATGGCGTGCCTCTATCCTTCCAGTTCCATCATCAATCCAATACACACAGTTGGTTGTCTGTGACTGGACAGTTACGACCTGGCCGACAATAGTAATCTAAGAACTGTAAAAGTGAAAACATATTAGGTAAGAGAAGGGGCAAGATACCTGACCGATCTCTGTGTCGTCCACCGTCCAATCTGCATCTGCGTGAGCTTGTGTAGCCTTTAGAACTTGTGAAACAGTGAGAGGTCGGAGAGAGTGAGAAGCCTCTTTCTGAGAGCAGCAAATAAGGACATGAAAGGTCCCAACAAAACGAGAGACATACACGGGCCCCACCTGGGCTGCCAGTTGCGCTATATGGCGATCCGCCCTGAACAAAGCCGCCACCACCACCACCTGGATATTCATTGTCTGGAGGGCAATATCAGATAAAGGCTGGGGGGATATCCTGTAGAAGGCACATACACTGGCTCATCGTCGTGGAGGATGGGGCGTGACAAAATGGAACACGTACCGTCACGCGATGTTTGTTCGTATTGTTCTGCAGACCTCAGCATTTTTCGTCTACAACGATGCGTATTGAAAAATGTTACTTTTGCTCAACGAGCGTGTATCCTGGCCACGGTACAGAAACCACCTTTCACATGTAACGATGACCTGACATGACATCCATCGAATAGGCTCCGCATTTGTCAGGAACGATGCCAAAGTCTTTAGATTCTGCACTTCAAAGTAAGGGTCTTTTGCACCGCTCGAGAGATCACTGACAACTTTCTGAAGATGCCACAAGAATTTCAAGTGAGCCAGTGTGCCAGGTTGCTAGATCCTCCATGTACCTATTCGGTCTTTTTCTTAGGATGAAGCGAAACCCTCGGAAAGTGCGGTGGACTAAGGCTTTCAGGAAGGCAGCTGGAAAGGAAATGACTATTGTTGGTCGTCGCTTTCGCCATTGACCATTATCCACTGAACCACGTCATTAGGATTCGACTATTGACTTCGAGAAACGGAGAAACGTTCCTGTTCGTTACGATCGTGATCTCGTACAAACGACGATCAAGGCAATGAAACGGGTCGGAGAGATCAAAAGTCGGCGGGAGCGTGCATTCTTTAAGAATCGGTCCGTGCATCCTCTTTCTTGAGCTGTTCTTCAATATGAATGGTCTTTTCAGGATGGCCATTGCACGAGAGAAACAAAGAGCGCACCGTCGGAAGAAGATGGAGAAAACGGCTCCTTCTGTCAGACTGCACGAGCCTATGGCAGTGGAGTCGCCAACGACCTCAAAAGTTCAAGAAAAGATACGGATCTCTACCAAATCTCAGAGTGCATTGATTCCAGGAGAGGGGAGGTCGATGGGCATGGATATTGACTGATTCTTCGACAGTTCTTTACAAAGTGTAGCGACGGACTCGAATGGAAGAGTACAATGATAAGGTCCATGTGTTATAATACAGGATGTGTATATTCATGTTGTAAAAGCCACGAGAAAGAGAACGGGGTACCGTATATATTAGCGACGTTTATACTTTGCCTCATTATCATGTCGAACACCTGGATCTAAGGAGTTGTGCAAACCGAGAAGCGTCTTGCTGATTGCTTCACTCGCCCCAATCATCGGCTTGAGCACTGCAATGGGAACAGCGCGTATGACAGCGCGAACGGGACCCTAATGATGTGTTTGATGAATCGAAGTAGTTCACGAAAGGAAAGCAAGAGACGAACCTCGTTTTCCGATCGTTCATAGACCTCCATGGGCACAGCAAGTATTGTCTGTGCAGCAGAGTTGAAATTCTTGCGTAAACTCTTGTACGCAGATTGTATCCCTTCAGTAAGATCCCCAGGTTGCTGCGCGTACTTCGATATATCAACGGACTCGTCGTCCTCGTCATTTCGTGGTAGAAAGTCGTCTCCGGAGGTACCCTGGACAGTCTCTGCAGTAACGATGTGTTGGAATTGCCCCCCGAGGATACCTTCGGCTTGCTCAAGTATGACTTGAGTACCGGTCGCTAGACGTGCACCTAGTTTGATTGCTTCGGTGGCCGTGGATCTTACGAATGCTGTAGTCCCTTTCTGGACTCCGCGTATAATTCGACCATCTTTCTTGTATTGGGCGATTGGAAGAAGAACAAGGTCGGCAACACCAGACCCGACATTGACGACCGAACGTATCGGTGCGACACCTGATATAACTTCCACGAGCTGGGTGGCCTTCACATCAGGCGTCCAGAGATCGTTCAATAGCTCGAAAAGCCGAGACCAGCCAGTGATCTACAAAGAAAAAGATGAGTATACAGGAAGTTATTAGGGTTGGTAACGCGTACTCCTGCCAGTGTAATATGCCGGAGAGTCATTTCTGCACCATCAAAGTGGAAAAAATTCATGAGCTCAATGGTCCTGCCCTCCCGCAGAGCTCGATAGTCCACGCGACGTGGTTTATAGTCAAGTTTTAGATCGATGGGGAATACCTCCGCAGATTCTGCTCTAGCTATTAGGACGCATCAGGGTCGAAAGAGAACCTCCACTTACGGAAATAGATCTCTTCGCTGCTCGTCTCAGAAGACGGTGCATTGGGATCCTTGAAGCTGAAGAATCTCTTCAAGAAGTCGACGGCATCTTGATCTACATACAAACGAAGCGGCAAAATCTTAGCCTGCAACGTTGTGAATGAGGTATCCTCATTAAGTCCTTTATCACTTACCCGCAGCCTAGCTTCCTGAGCGGGATGGCCTGGGACCGGACGGACTTTGCTCACTTCCACACGGACCATATTTGAATCTGTTTCGCGGACATTCCCCCTGGAATCTGAACGTAACTCAGTCAAGAACTTCTTCCATGTCGAGGTCTTGATGTGGTCAAGGATTTCCACATCTCGGACAGTAACCAATGTTCTAAAGACCACAGGCTCCCCTGGCTGATGATGGTCTACCTCTGCTTTCAAACCCATCAAGCGAAATTCAATGCTGGACCCTTTAGAACGTGTCAATCGTTTGCCGTGTATGCGCGCCGATTCAGTGGGTACTTTCACATGTATTGGGGGTTGCAAGGTGTGCCATGAACTTTGACTCGCTGTCTCGGCATCGTCCTTGAGTTCCTCATCGATGGCAGCGAGAATGGCCCCAGGGTCCAGTCCATCAACGTCCTGGTCAAGTCCGAGATGAACGGAATTGAATAATAGTGCGCTGGTCTCCTCAACATCCGAACCAATAACCTCGCCAGTCGCCACAAGCTGCCTGATGCGGGTCAGCCGCCGTCGTATCTCCTTCGCCTCATTCTGGATGACCTTCCGCGTCCTGAGCCAATCATAACCATCATAGAGGAGAAGAGTAATATCGCCATTGTAAACGCGCAGATGGAAGGCAGTCTCCCCGGGCCTACCATAAAGAGTGAGTGTGCCATCTGCTATACGAGGGAAGCTGGCCTACTCGTCACCTTGAACGACTGTCTCCGGCGGTAAAGTCAAGAAGTAGTCGTCCACAACGCAAATACCCTCAGGTCGAAGCATCTTGATAGTCTCTCCACCCACCCTTGATACGACGCCAGTTCCATCAGCAGCAACCTCGATAGATGACCCCGCTGGCAGCTCCTCGACGTCAAATTCGTCCAGATCATCATCGGTCAGCTCTCTCAAACCTGCAGCCGACCCGAACGACTCATCGAGGTAATCCAAATTCGTAGGCAGGTCGTCATTGATCATATCTGGCGCTGGTCCAACTTCTGGTAGTTTCTTGAATGCCAAATCATCGACCGAATCTATAGCAAGAATGAGTGCTTTCGATCCTTGTTTTCAGCGCCATTGATATGTACCCATTAAACCAATGCTCGATATGGGCTGGGTTGGCGAGATTACCGCTGGCCGGATCTGGGGTATTTCCTCCCTGATACTGCTCTATTAAAATTTCGAAATTAATAGAAGCTATTATACATACCGTTCGTCCTCGGCATCGTTAAAAGCAGAAGAAATATCGCTCGCCAATGCTGTGACTGCCGTCAAGGAATCAGCGCAGAGATGCCCAAGGAGAACCACACGGTCTATTGCCACCTGTGATATGACATCAGTCAGGCAGCTTTGTCATTGGAAAATCAAAGATTCCCCACGCGCGTGCACGGCGAGTCGGTCCATTTTGTTTGGCTAAAAATCACGGATAGATCTGCAACTTCACAGAGGAGTGCAAAACCCGCATTCTTAAGAGCGTGCAAAGTGTTTGAATTAAATGGAAATTTGAATCTGAAGAACAGACGGACCTGCCAGAAAGCAACTCCATGACTAAAAGTGGTCTTCTGGGTGGCCGTGACAACACCGGACGCATCATCAACGACAAGGACCGCGAGAGCGGGTACCAATAGTCTGAAAGTTGACTCTGGAGAGTTCCCCACAACTTCTGTCGAAAATTCTAGATCACCGATATGGACAACAATGGCACCCAGATGCTGGGGAGCAAGTGCCCGGACTGAGCCGTCGTAAATTTTGAAGTAGACCGAAGTCCGTTCGCTGGGAATCACGCCTTCGAAAGTCTGACAAATATTTGAGGTGATGTCAAAAGCAAGCAGGAGGGTTGCTTACACCAGGAGGGGACTTGCTGAATGATATCAAGTCTGAAATCCATCCGATGTCAGAAAACAAAGTGAACGTGAAGCCCCACATCGTCAGTTTCACTTTCGACTCCTTGGCTGTTGTTTCTGGAACGAGGAGAGATGCAAAGCGTAGCTTGACCATCGATTTAGGTGTCGATGTCTATTGACCTATAAGCTGATGTATACATTGGAATGTGAGGCTTCGCTCACTAAACTGCGGGGCGCGGTCAGTGCTAGCAAAGTTTGGGTCTCATGAAGTCCTTGTATTCTGTGCATTGCGAGATCCATGATCCCTAGCGTGAGAACAGACTCATCCTAGTTTGATTAGAGCACGAACAAGGACATAATACGGCTGCTGACCTTTCCCTCGGTATTCATTTCAAACAAAAAGTCCACCTCAGCAGCGCACAAGATGAAAGGGTACGCCCCAGGTTCTTTAGCTCGGGGGACCATCGCCCAGATTAAGGCTAACATTGATCAAAAGGTGAGCAGCTCTGGAGGACAAAGCAGACGTACCTTCGGAGATTGCAACTTTGACAACGGTCTCGTAGCGTGCGGCATCGCTCCCAGTGCTCAGAGTACTCGCGCTGCGTGACTTGGCAAAGAATCGGCTTCCGATAAGATCGACATCACTGGCGTTGTTGACCTCAGTTTCATCATTTGAGACTCTGGATATCCTCTCAATGAGCTGAGATAAATCGTCGATCCAATACTGTAGGCTGTCGAAGGCGCCCTTGGAAATCTCAACATGAATTGATGGCAACTCGATGCTGCACGCCACGATCGGAGGGTTTTTATCGGAGAGCACTTCTGACTTCGTGATAGAAAATCGCGGTTGTATGGCTGATACAAAGGCTGTGTCAGGACCAAAGGTGGGATTTCCATTGGACTCAGTCTCAATTGGACCCGAAGAGAATATCGATGTGGCCGCGTGCCCACCAACGGGAGAGCAGGCAACGACGAGCCTTCGAATTTGGGATCCAACTAGAAAGCTCTGATGACCTTGTGTGTACTCTGCGGCAGGACGTGGATTATCGTTCGCAAACCTAGCAGTATGCCTTGATGCCCACGGCACAGTGCTGATCGCGACATCGTGAAGATCCAAGATTAAAGCACCAGACCGTGCGGGTCGTCCTGGGGGAGACGGGCATCTTAGTTGCAAGCGAATCATATCGAACCTGGCGGATATTGTTGTGGTCCTTTGAGAAGCCACCTTCGAGATTGTGAGTTGAATACTTGTCCTCAGAGGTTCGAGAATCCTACCTGATGCTGTATTCTTCCTTTCTTACAAAAGGTTTCCTCCCCAGGCAGCTTCCGGCCATAGTCGAAGCGCAAATCTATCTCGCTCTGTGCCATCGTTTCTAACCCTGGTCTGTCTTTGTTTCCCTGGAAGACGTAACGTGCCCGCGGAGAAGCTGGAGGTGTTTCTCCGTCATCATTGTCCAGACACTCACTGTCGTCCCTGGTCGTGTGATGTGCACCTCCTCGCCCATCACTATCACCTAGTACCTCATCTAAGAATGCCATAAGCCTGTCGACCGTTCCAAGGTCGAGAAGAACGTGTAAGGGGATGATTTGAACCTCGACTTCATTTCCTAGCGACTTCTGATGAGGAGTGCCCGAAAATCTGCCAGTGATGGTTATAGCCGCTGAAGAGTGAGTCGTCGAGGAGAGTATCTGGGGAGAAGAAGGCCCAGCCCCAACTGATTGCGCTTGTTCGCGGCTCCGATTAGCTTTGGTGCGCCACAGGGAAAGTTTCGAACCATGTGAATGATACTTTTTATCCGTCCAGTCCATGATTTCGAACGTAGGGAGAGTCGGGGAATGCTCAAAGCTACTGGGATGAAGATGAGAAGATGAGTACTGGGCCGGCAAGTCACGATCCGTCAAGAATACAGGCAAAGCAGCGAGTGGGGCTGTCGCCGAGCTCTCGAAGATGGAGAAAATGGATACATCGCTGACATAAAATTGAGTGGCGACAGGGTTTATCTGGGCGGATGCCTTCGTTTTCCCTGATTTCTGTGCGGTAGAAAAAGATCGATCAGGTATGGCGTGTCCAGAGATGCCGTCGATAAACAGACGATAATATCCAGAAGGAAGGGAAGGGAGCACTAATGGCCGTTTGAAATAGTCTGCTAAAGCCATGCTTGGGTTTGACTGGGAAGGGGAGCCAGAGGGCAAAAGAATCAAAATAACAATTCCACGAGCTTCCAACGAAAGTGTCGCAACCGTGTCCACTGTGGATGTTGCTGTAGGGTTCGAAGCAGATGAAGATACGCTGTGGTGGGACCCAGCCTGAAGTATTCCCAGTATGCCACGGACGTTCCACGGTGAAAGAGCGACAGCTATTAGGCCAATGGTGACAGAAAAACGGAAGCCTCCGTTTACGACCTCGTACGGAGTACTAGATGAGGGCGGTCGAATTTCTTGTGACACGGGAGAGCGTTGGTCGGTAACCTCGAGTACAATGGGTGATGATCCGAATGAAAGGAGTGTATGATCCTCAATATCCTCTCCTAGAAAGTGCTCGGGGCTAGTGGTCATTTTCGTGTCATCACCATGCAAGGATTTCGCCTGAGGGACGGCCGATGGAGCCTTGCAGTCGTTTTGACCTGTATGAGGCTGTGTGCACGAGAGTACGGGAGATGTAGACATGAAGCTCTGATAAATGCTACTTTCTATCGAGGTCGTAGAGGCACCCATCCTAGGAGGTAGAGCCACAAGAGATTGTGTCATTGCAAATTGCGTCTCTTCATCCAAATCTGAACATGACGAAGTGGGTGATACCCGTGAATCGGTACTTAAACCCGGGGCGACGGAATCCGAAGAGGAAGAGGGATAGCGAAGGTTGCGCGTTGTCAATGTTACCCCTGCGATAGTGACCATGCGCCGCTGACCGGAAGGAGCACTGGACGAGCCATCAGCGACAACTTCTGTTCGGTAGCGGATATCTGCGATGGAGGCAGTGATGCTCATATTCCCAGGATGGACAAGAGTGACGATAGTGTTAACAGCGTCGAACTCGAAACGTGCAAGAAGGCGTTCAATCAGTGTTGCGAATATAGACACACCAGCAGGGTCTGTATCGGAAGGCAGAATATCTTCAGGATTAGATAAGAAAGGGTCTGGATCGATCCCTCCTGGAAAATTGATATTGTCGTCTGATTCCACGGGAGGAGCGCCATCAACATGATACGAATCCCATAGCTGTGCCTCCTTTGGAGTCAGCTCGTCATGCATAAAGGATTCAGCAACGGATAACACGGAGTCAGCAAGGTTGACGTTTCCTTGACTCTGCTTGAGAGACGACGAGTGAAGATGAAAGGTGAGATGAAGGGATTCAAGCGAGAATCCGACGGTGGAGGTCAGGAGGTTAGGCCAGGGAATGCGGGCGAGGACTGATGATACGTAGCCATCATACAAGGTTATAGGAAGGTCTGCTAAAAGAGCATTGATAGTCTTGTGTACCGTCATCAGCACGGCTGAAAGCCACCGAGGGAGACAAGCGTACCTCGTTGTCTAACTCCAGGTCATTAATCTGGACAAATCCAGATCCGATTTGGGAGTCTACCTGGCGAGAATCAAGCTGCCCTGGCCTTAGAAAATGGCCAAGGGTCTTCTTCAATGCGAATGAGATGAATTTGCCTTGCAAGGACGCTGGGAGGGTGAAATTAAGAGAGGGTAGTCCTGGGATCCAGGACGAGAACCAGGACTGCATCAGAGTTGGTGGCGAAGATAGGACTCGACAGTTAGGGTAAGAGTCGACGACGGTGCATCATCTATAGTATCGCCATAGACGGCTGGGACCAAGTGTTGAAGACATGGTCATGTGACTTCCAACCCCTTGTTCAGAGATGTTCTCGCCGACGCCTACGCCCCGTCGCTCTGTATCCCATCAACCAGCCAACTCTCCCCCGAGGCGTATCAAGGTTACAGGGGCCAGCAGGAAGACATCTCGTCTCGCCACTCCACTCCCGCAGCCCGACCCGACACCCTCAAATGACGGAGGCAGAGCATCTGTGTTTTCAGCCATGGACGTGGACGAAAACGCGTCCGTCCTGACTGAAAGGATGGCTGTACGTAATGGTCCAGAAACTATCTTTGCCAAATCGGATCAGGTGGTCGTGTCTTTCTATGCGACTCTGCCCGTGGAGGTCAGGCAAGCCCTGAAGACTGCCGGTACGCAACCTAGCATTCTTGGATCTGCGGTCTTCTCATGATTTTAACCGTCAGACTTTTTCAAGGATGCATATACAGGGGACATTGATACTTTGACCGGCTTCGCGCTGGTGGCCTCTGTTCGAACATGTTTTGTCTGGCAACATGCCCAGGTGAGTGGAGTGTCTCCTGCTGAAATTGCCTGATGGTTAAACTAGTTGCACAAGGCCGTTAAAAGCACCCCTAGCTGCTATATATTTTCATGTCCGCAAGATCCTGAGTGTGCATCTCCTCCCTTTCACGCCCTCATACCGTATACCTCTTCTCGCGAACCGGGTCTAATACTGCTATCTTTGTATGGGAAGATACGGTTCTGGGAAAGCATCGGAATTGGCTTGGCTGGAGGCGATCATTTCATAACAATGGACCTCGATATATCTCGTGGAGAACAAGTCACGAACCTCGTGCGTTCGGATGTGAGCATTTGTCTTCAATTAATATATCATTTTTCTAATCTCCAAACATAGACCCAAACCTACGTAGCCTCAACGACTGCTGGACATCTTTTCCGCCTCACTTTGGCATCGTCAGGTGGTAAATATCATCTCTCGTCCCATCTTTTCGCCCGACCTCCGCATGGCGTCTCCCTTTTTCGGTTCCTCCCGTCGATATTTTCTGGCTCGGGAACAACTTCTTATGCTTCCAAGAGTCATTCTCGAAACATAAACGCTGTCGCGTTTGGCGCTACAACGCCTTCTGGAGGGAGGCATGTTTGGGCACTCATCGATACTCGTCTTCAACAGTGGGAGGTGAAGCCCGAAGGATGGGAAGACATGGTGCTGGAATACGACTTGTCTTCGATCCTGACTTCAGCTGTACGGACTATCCTTGGAGCCCATGTCTATGACGATGAAACAAAAATGGATTTGGAATTACTTGACTTGGCGGTTGATGGGTAACTCATTCCATTTTTTTCTTTTCGGAGTTTCGGAGTTTCTTATTTCCTGATAGTCAAAACATCGTTATCCTATGTTCATATGCCCACGAAGAAGGACAGTCGATGTCATTGGATTCAAAGGAAGTTCGGAGGATCTACGCTGTTTCTCATCTCGCCGTGCAGAACGACATCTTCTCCGTCCTCACCATCCGAAGCATCCCATATCAGAGTGTGAGTAATCTTCTAATATTTTTGCTCTGAGTATCATCTTCTTCGACAAGTCGTTCAGTGTTGGCGCACCTATGCATCCTCGTATACAGCTCATCTTCAACGGTGCTTTGGTCAGTGTACAATTTGGTGACGCTGTGGCAATCTGTGCGCGAGGTTCGTTAGTTCACTTCTCGATATTTTGCTATATCGTCCCTCTCACAATACCATTTAAAGACGTGAATTATAGGGATCGCCTGGAGTTAAAGACGGCGACAGACAGAACCTTGGGCGTCGGTGCTTGTCCGAACGACGGCGCATTGATTGTACTGACGGCCGGAATGATGATGAAAGTATCCATCCATTTGGATAAGATTCTAGCGTACGACCTACAGTAAGTTCTTTTCCTCGGAAGCATGACCTCAGTTCTTGTTGAATTCTTCGGCAGAAATGGTGAAGCGAGGCAGGTCAAGTCCACTTTGACACAGGCCATGCTCTACAACGGCCTGCTGGACGTGAGCCTGCACTGGTTAACGAATATTTCCTCGATAACGTTGATATCACTAGAACCCTTTACAATTTAGTTTCCCTCCTGACTTGGACGAAGAGAGCCTTATGCATGGTGCAGAACAACTCAGCCGGGCAGTTCTAGAGTCCGGTTTGTCAACGAGAATTTTCTATGACGACTTTCCTGACGATGTGCCACCAAAGATCCGATTCTTGTCCATAAAAACCACAATCTTGGTGAACAGCTCACGGAAAGGAAAGAGAGACTTAGCTGGCTCATCCGTTTCATCAACGACAACGCGGCTCTGGTCAAGGTGTGGTCAGCTATTCATATTGTCACTACCATTCGATCATCCTGTTTGTTCTCTCATCAGATGTCTCAACAAAGTAGGCAACAGCTTGCGACAGATGCCGAGAAATTGTTTTCTTGTCACCAGCTATGGCTACAACACAACGAGCTTCTGGCGTAGGTTTTACCTTCTATTTTTTAGGTGTCTCATCCGATTGAATCGCCCTAGTACCAATCCTGACCACAGCATTCTGAACGACGCCGTACATGCCTACATGGAACAAATTGGAGAGGGCCACCATGAAGATGTTTTGCGGACCTTCTTCCGGTCACGAATTGCCGATATTGGCAACATTATCGAAAAGGTTGTGGCAATCACAAATGAAGCCTCTGTCGCTACTGGTCATGATGAAATCGTATTTCTTCCGGAAGCAAACCGTATTATATTGGTGAGCACACTGTCTTGGGACATGAATGAATTCTTTACAAACACGGGACAGACGATTACTCAGTCTGCCTTCGACTACCGAGATTACAACCTCGGCGTCTACGGCGTCCGCCTTCCTATGTTAAATCCTTGGACAAGCCGACCCGCCGTCCTTGATGCAATCCTGAGCTTATTCAATGCCACGGCAAGGGCTACTGAGTCTCCTTCGACAAGACATCACGTCTCAAACAGGCAGAGCGAACCGGGTTCACAATTACCGGACCTGGCAGCTGGTTTATTTGCTTGCATGCAAGAACGATTGGATTGGCTAGGAAGGTATACATCCAATTCGTTCGTTGTCGAGGATGGCTGGAATGACATGTAGTAGCGTCGCTGCCTCTGAACCCGGAGATGAACAAGACCGCAACGAACTGACGACGAAGTTCGACATGGTTCGGCCGGAGGTCCTCGCAATCCTACGTCAGTATCACTTAGATGACGAGAAATTTGGATTGACTTTCATTACAACGTGTTAGACCGGAATGGACATTCGGCTGCGGCATTCAGCCTTGCTGAGAAACATCGCGATTTTGCAGGACTAGCAGCCCTGTGCCATACAGGAACCACCGCGGAAGATACGTCTAACTCACGGCGGATCCAGGCATATATTGAGCGGTTCAAGGAAGATTTTGCAAATGAGTTATATCGGTGGTACATCCAACATGGTTAGTACTTTCCGCAGCCAAGACCGACCCATTGAGCTTCATTTATTGTAGGGGAACTGCGGGGCATGTTCGCACGAGATGAATCTCATAGCTGTTACCTGGATAAGTTCTTCAGGGAAAACCCCAACACTGCTGTTTCTTGGATCAACGATCTGGGAAAATCCCGATACGGGGATGCAGCAACTGCCCTCCTTGCTGAAGCCGAAAAAGCCACCAATTTGGAGGCAAAACATGTCAGCTATAGTCACATCCCTTTGGTTGATTCTCTGTTTAAAGCTCGTTGACATAGCTTATGCTGAGCATTGGAAAACTTTCGCACCTTGCTCAATTGCATCGAGGTCAAGAGGCGCTGGACGATTCGATTCTGGATGGTACGTGCACGTTGATGTGGTCGCTCTCACAGCTAAACGGGCCATGCATACACCTTGTACAGCATTCCATGATGACCTCGATTTTGTCAGTGTGCATGAGGCATTGTTACAAGAATTCAGGTCGGTTTTAGAAGGCATCCGTGGACGGCAACCGCTTGACAGCCAGATCGACGCCATTGTAAAAGTCAAGGCGTCAGGGTTGGCAGATAGGAAAGCGCTTACTCATGTGCGAGTTATATCTTTTTTTAAAACTTCATTGGAAACAACCTTTGTGCAGATCTTCAAAAAATTTGTCCGAAATCTGCTACAAGGCAAGACACTGTTGATCGAAGATGCAGTGGATGTCTTGACCTTGAAAGATAACTCAAACTCTCTCGAGGATTTTGCCACTGCGTTGCAACTCCTTTTCCGCATTCAGGTAAGTGTGTTAGGCAATTCGTGGAATTGGTGGTCTATATTTTCCTAGGGTTGGCCTGAAGTGAGAAAAGCTTCGGCGTTCAGGACCGTCTGGCGGCGCATCTACCTTCATGACGAGTATGTGGCCGTGGCCTGCTTTGGTTCAGAGTTCGGTAATTGCTAACATACGAAACCTTTCTTCTACAGCTGGGATGCTGTCCGAAAGACTGCCAACATCTCAGATGCGGAATTGAGCAATAGATTCCGTAACACAGCGCTCTACGCTACCCTTTGCGCCATTCTTCCGAGGCAACATAAACCGTTCGGATACGAAACCCTTCCCGATGAAGCGCTGGTAGTCCCGTCTGCGGATGAAATATCCTCGCGTTGGCCGGGGCTGTCTTTCGCAGAGGTGGAAGCTTTGGTTCAAGATTACAATCTTGAGTGTGATCGCTTGGGTGAAATGGATTTGAACGATGTGTATCCCCGGATTCGAGAATTGGCGGAGCATGACGTTTTATGGCAAAGTGGACTGTGACGGGGTCATAGTGATATAATTCTACCCTATGTTCCATCCCTACGATTCAAAAATGAGAACAGATGAGAGAAGCGGTGTGTGATGCTGTCATATTCTACGCGGGCTGCCAGTTTGATTAAAGAGATGTTCTGGGCTCGCCATTCGGCTGTGTAGTTGCCTGTGTGGACTGTCTCCTGGATGTACCAGTGCTTGTAGAATTCAGAGAGAGCATTTTCTTTATCAATCGCAGCTGCGGTAGATGGCAGACTGGAAAGAACGGCCTGTTTGGCAGCTTCAAATCGAGAATTGCTCTAACAGAATGGTCTGTGAGCAGTTCCCAGAAGAATAGGCAGGTATTGCGTACATCGAACCAAAAATTGTGGTGAAACTCGTCGAGTTGCTGACGTTGCAATTTAAACTGGAGTTCCAGCGGCTTCCCTCCTCTTGAGTCTTCTGGGGTGAACTCTGAAAGTGAGTAGGGATGATGGCTTCTTGGCTGTGGGGCAGCCGGTGACACATCGCTGTAGATAATGGGCCGCATGTTCGACATTGGGTCTGGCGGGGCAACGAGATTACATGCTGAAGATGCAGTGTGAATTCGTCGTAGCATCGAGGGTGGTCGCATCACTGAGAGCGAGTATGTGACATTGCTGGGGTAAACTTGGAATATGTATGAAATCACAAAATGGTGCATTAGTATGCTATACTATATGATCTAGTTGAACAGGCCCCTCAATGTAGATTTCAGCTGTTGTGGAGGTGGAATACCAAGGTCCTCCGCAACGTCGTCCCATAAACCACCCTGACCCAAATTTTTCGAAGGCGAAGCAACATCCTCAGGGATACTGGCCGAAAATTCATGTTCGTCAAGGAGATTGTGAGATGGGCCTCCACCGTGGTGGGTATCGGGGCCAGCCACGACGAGCAACTTTGGAAGAGGATCTGGCCGAGAAGCTGTGACTTTTGAATGAATAGACGAATCCCAAAAGTCTGGGACAAAAGGCTACAGAGTAAGAAAAATATTAGGAATGGGAGACAACATGGGAAGAACTGAAACGGACGATTTGGATGGGTTCTTGGGCGGGTTTGGGAATATCGGGGATAGTCATACTCAAAAACCCTTGTGGAGGTCTCGGGACGACGGCGGACAAGGGCCTGAGGGATTTCTTCTGGATCCTTCCATGACAGGACCTGGCGGTGAGGAGACGGGTTGTGATCATCTCTGGCGGTGGCGGTGGTAGCCGTTGTCGGCTCCGGGCCACAGCTTCTGCCTCGAGGCGTCTGTTATATCTTTTTTGAACGCGATCGTCATGCTTCACTCCCCTGCGTAGGCATAGTCCCCGTCGGTGTCGTCCCAAACTTCTTCATCCGTCGTCACAGATCCACCAGCGCCAGTCTGCCTGCCCAATCGTTCTGGGATAAATTCAAGCCCAAGGGCAAGGACGTTGACATGCGAGATCGTCAAGCCCAGATGGCCCTCGCAAGGCAACGTCTCTTGACCTTGGTCTTTGGAGACATGGAGACCATCCGAATGGTCAGTCTCCTCCTAACCCGACCCCACCTCACTGACTCGATCTCAGCTCCCTGGCAGCTTCGCAGTAAGGCCCTTTCGCACCCGGTACATTCTTCACCCAACCCCCTTGTAGGAACTCGAAGCTGCGGCGCGAGATTGGACAAAGCCTCCGCCTGATGCACCCTTCACCCTCCGCATACCCGTCGAGTTTGCCTCCATCCAGGCTGCTGTGAGTCTCCTGTGTTACCCCCGCATATACGAACTCTCTTCATAAATGCTGTGTAGCGGTTGGTCGCGGGGCCTTATATCTATGTAATTCGGATCTCTTCCTGCGTCGCTGTAGTCTCACCATCATATTCCAGCTTACCGGGGAAGACTCGTATCAAATCGCTCTCATGGGCGTTCACGGCCTCAGAGTCGAGATCGTCAGCGATACCCCCCCTCCTCCAGATGAACCTCCGTACGCTGCTATCTCTTTTGCATATCATTCTCTCCTTCAATTTTCTTCTCCCCCAACAGGCCGCCCCCGTAAGTCTCGACAATTTTCCCACTTCTTTCCAAAATAACTTGGCCATAGCCCTCCACCTGTTTTAGAAATGCCCGCCACATTCAACCTGGAACTCATCCCCGGGCAGCATGTTGCTCTCGACGTCCAGGTCAACTCGGAAGATGACATGGCTCGCATGGAAGATGGCACGATGGTCGACGGCATGTTTTGGGGTAAGCTTGACATCATCCATAATGGAGGTGATCATAGCATGGAATTCTCTGGCACCCGGCTCCCCCCCAACGAAGATTTCAAGACAGGATTCAGAATCGACTCACGCGTAATGTCCAAGCTCGCCGTTGCCGCCAAACCAGTCACAGCCAGATGCAATCTTAGCATCCTGACGCCAGCTGTCCAGTACTGTGATGTTATTCTTTCATTCTCCCATCTATGGCAACTGGGGAATACCTGGCCACCTGCTGAGAGGGTTGCCGAAAACAAAGTTAAATATTTCTCGCGCGTACACCCAGGTGGCGCAATTGAACATTTCGAGAGCGAGATAGTCACAACAGCATTGTATTATGAAGCGATGTATGCCTTCACTTCTTCACCACCCATTTCCAACCTCTGACTATTCCTGACAGACCAGACCCGGCTATGGTGGACCCAAGCGAATATGTCGCCCCTCGAAACGGCTTTGCTATGTCTTTCCGTGACTTCATACCCCACCTCACGAACGTCCTAAATCAACTGGGCCTTTCCATTCACGCACGCACAAACTTTATCAAGTATTTATTTACTTCCTCTCTTCTACTGGTCTCTCACAAAGCCAACAGTAGCAACCTGGCGTCGTTCGCACAGCATAAGAACATTGCTTACCGTTTTCTAAATCCCACAAAGGTCGCGTCAGCTATCGACATCAGTGTCTCTGCCGATCCTTGCGTTTTCACTCGGCTCTTCCTCATCTACAGAGGGCTAAGCGATGACGAGGTTGGGATGTTCTCGTCCGCCGGCGAGAAGGAAGCGAATGCTGTGAACTGGCGCGAAATTGTAGGGTGGACAGAAGATTCGAAAGATCCAGCCTTGTTCCGCGTCCTAGAGACATCAGTTCTCGAGGTCACCTAGATTCATCTTTTGCTGTGCGTCTCGCTTTCGTAACATATACCTTCTTTGTCTCTACTGGCTTATACCTGTGTATCTTTCCTTCGTCTCGCCATTGATTTGTAGTCGTACTTAAAGTTAGAACCTGCCAGTCGCCCATAATTGTACACTTTCGCGTCTAGTCATGCACGAGGAATTTTGCCGCAGTACTGCTTGTAAATGTGCCACTTATGGCCCTGACAGTTTGAATATCGTGTCTACGTAACCCGGTCTCCAGCATTCGTCTTCCCCATCAACATCCTCCGTCGCAGCTCGGGCTTGCTGGGTGACTATTGGTTTATCACACCCGTAAAACTCACAGAGGTCTAAGATGAGCGAATTGGAGTTGACCGTTTGTGAGAACTCGGATGGCAACCTGGTGACATTCAGCCGTGGTGACGCCTCTCTGAAGATCAAGCGAACTAGTTAGCTATTTCCCCTTTATCTCTGGTCGCAATCATATATCCACTTCCCAATAGACCACCTCGACCTCGATGTCATTTACAGACAAGTGATTGACGCATCGTTCACCCCCGAGAATGGTGTCCTGGATGTTGTGTATCTTTGGAGGAAGAAGAAGAAAGCTTCCCTCGTCCTTGTCAGAATTGCGGGGAAAGTGCAAAATAGGGAGGACGAAGAAACATTTGTTGTTGAGTGGGTGGAAAAGCTGATGCATGAGGCATACGAAGGTCAAGCCCTTCATGTTGAAGTCTCTGTATTCCGTCCTAACACTACCTTACAGCATATGGTATCAAACGTGGACGGCGGTTGAAGATATTAGTCAATCCTCACGGTGGGGTGGTGAGCACATTTCTCTCACAAGAATTTGGCATGAGTGAACAAGAATGCCCGTTTAGAAAAAAGGCGTCGCCATTTTCGTTAAGTCAGTAGAGCCTATCTTCCGGTTTTCCCAATGCACACTCGATGTAACATGTAAGAATGGCATTTCATATACCACTAGACTCTGATCCTTTTTGTGCAGATACGACACATAAACGACATGCATACGAAATTGCCAGGGATTTGGATTTATCACGGAACTACGATGCGGTCGTCACGGTTTCCGGAGACGGCCTCATCCACGAAGTTCTGAATGGCTTTGCTCAGCATAAAAACCCTGGGAAGGCTCTTTCGATACCAATCGCTCCTATACCGACTGGATCTGGAAATGGACTTGCTCTTAATCTTTTGGGTAGAGAGGCAAGTAATAACTCCTAAATATCAGGGCTTTGTTTTTTAAAACGGGACGTTAGCATGGTTTTGATGTTGCAGAAGCAGCATTGAATGTGATCAAAGGCAGGTCTTCGCCTGCCTGTCGAAATCTTCTCTTCTCATTTTATCTTGAAGGACGACCAATGCCAGTCGATGCATTTTCTATTACTCAGAATGGCAAACGGACAATTTCATTCATGTCACAAGCACTAGGGCTTATGGCAGACGCGGACATCGGAACCGAAAACCTGCGTTGGATGGGCGATGCACGCTTCTTTTTGGGGGTTCTACGAGGGAGTGAGCCATTTTTCGACTTTCTCTCAAGATGGGTCGCTCACAATCAATCCATCAAGTCGTTTTATTCAGATCATGCCCCGTGCAAATCTCTTATAAACTGGCAGAAGATGACAAGGTAAAGATGGCGGAAAAAGCGTGTGCACAGCGACTTCAAGAACCGCCAAGGTCGTCGCCCAGGGAATCGTCAGGAGGTTTACCGCCTCTTCGATATTTACCAGATGATACTGATGGGTGGGTAACCTGCGACGAACCCATTCTATACCTCTATGCAGGAAAGGGACCATTTGTATCCCGGTACGTCTGATCATCTCTTGCATATTTCAGTTTTTTAATTCGAAGGTGTCAATGTAGAGATTATATGGCATTCCCCGTATCTGTGCCCAACGACGGATTGGTAGATATAATGACAATGCCTGCCGTAGGTGCTGAAGAATTTCTTGAAAGTTGTTTGACGTGATATTTTACAGTCGTCTCGAATAGACGCATTATCCGCTATTGCAGGAGCCGAGAGGGGCGAGAACTTTTGGAATCCTGGGGCAAGGATCTATTTTTCTCCAGTGCAATATACTGATACTGATATTTAACTTGGGTAGCTTCGTTATGTGAAAGCTCATGCATATCGGGTAAAGCCACTCTTGAAGACAGGCTTTTTCGCCGTCGATGGTGAAATATATCCTTTGGAGGAATTTCAAGTGGAAGTTCATCAGGGTTTGGCAACCCTCCTGAGCCCGTATGGACATTACGCTGTTGACTTTTCATTCGACCATGTTCGACGTCCAGCAGCAGAGTCAGGAAATGGACCGCCCAAACCACTCTAATGTCACATTTTCTCTCGTTAAGTAGCTACATACTGGACTAGTGCTAAGAAGACGCAACCATCACGTACCTTATACACAATATATTGAGCACCGTAAAAATTATCGGGATGTTACATGGGTGGTGTTAGTCTGGTCTGACCCCAACTGCCAAGTCAAGACACTTGTTGGACACAGAACAAGTCGCCATGGAGGCGGCCCGTGCGCATGTCTTTTTGAAATGCTTCTACCATAGTCCGAATGATGATAGTCCTTGACGGCACCTGTCCCAATCTTGCTATCCGCTGCAGCCGCTCTCTTCGGTTTTCTGAAGAACCCCTACTCTCTGGTGCTTGTTCCCTGATTCGAGGCTGGTGCACGCGTCGGCATCAATGGAGGATAAGTAGCGACCTCGATGTGTCACCTGTCTTGCAGGAGCACAGATATAGGCGGAATGGTTTGTTGGAGGTCAATGAGGAGGAACCCCTCTATCAGCTCACCGCTCGTGCTGAAGCCACATGGGAATAAAAGCTGAAGGCCGCCAGCAAGACGCTGCCGGGGGAGGGAGGGGCTGTCAAGGAGTATAGACGACTGTATGGTTAGGTGCCTCCTCTGAGGTTTGATTTATGGTGAGTAGAATTCTCGTATTCTTCTTTGTGGACGATGAGCAAATCACTTTATGTCCAGGTGGAACTATGTGACGGAACTTCCAGGCGAGTATGACAGTATTTTCCATGATTTGGAACCGTTTTGGGGCATCCGACCTCGCGATCTACTCCATATACACGATGAGATGGAGTCGCAGAAGGATTCCTACACTCTGGCAAGGACAAATGGAACTGGGAATTGTCGTAAGTTATGCGTTTCACGACGATCGACTCATTAGAAATTCTCGACATACCCTTGGCCTGCTTCGCGACATGGAGGAATATTCCATGCCGTATTCTCCCCTCATGACGGGCCTGGTCAGAACATGGAGTCAAAGCGGCCGCTCTGAGCGCAGCTCAGGGTGACACAGGTGGGTTCTCTTCCCATCTTTGAATGTTCCCGTAGCATCGGCCGCTGCGGAACCCCATATTACCCTCGCATCTGGACTGTCCTCGGCTAACATCATCTTCCGCTAATTCGCCTACACCGAACATCACTTCATATCTTGATCTCCAGCTGCTTCAACCCAAGCTCCTCAATATCCCCTGAGCCTATGGTCCCATCTGGTGGGGGAACCTTGTCCGGCTTGAACGTGACTATCAGCGTCTCCTTCGTAGAGGCGTGCTACCACCACCGCCCATTTCAGCACCTGCTTCTGCGGCTGTAGCGCATCTGCAGATCCAAGCGACTCCTGGCGCGCTGATCCACGCAGGTGTTCCGGTCGGGGAAGAAGTCTTTGTCGCCGATCAGACCAGCAGCTCGTGCGTGAGGAATCATCAACCGGCCTCCCTCTGAACCACTGGATATTTGTGAAAAGCGGATCTGCACTTACGAAGAACCATTCGGAACTATCCGACGGCTAGTTATCTGGCATGGGACGGCAACAAGATAACGCTTTCTGACAAACCTTCCCTTGTCTCTCCCACCATCCAGCGGACAATGGAATTGTGTTCATGTGGTCTCGAATTTGCATCCCTGTGAATAAATCCTCAGGGTCGAAGCAATAGGGGAGAGCAAATATAGTAAAGGTAGACCATTAGCGAAGACTTTTCTCCCCTATACAGTCGCAATAACCCTGGGTTGCTGTGGTATTTGCAAGACCAGCAACCCTACGTCCTAAATTGGGAACATGGTGGGCAACCATTTGAGCAATGGTATCACAACTGATACAGTATACTTGTCAGTTACCATCACACGAATCGGACGCGAGGCGGAGAACACGTGGTGGTTCAATTCATAATTTACATGAATGGATGATCAGGTCGTACAGGACCCCCCCCATTATCCCATTATGGATCATGAGGCCTTGAGGCTTCGTGCCAAAATCCCAAAAACGCGGTCCGCACTGTCCGAACCAAATTCGACCGAACCCGCTCGTCAAGTCTGAATCGTGGTCGCGGTCTGTCCCAGACCTCGCAGACGATGTGTCCGAACCGGTACCTGGGGTGTTGACAATCCACCTGCGTCAAGGTCCCCTCGAACCAACCCCAGGCCCAAACTCTGGACCTGAGATCCGCCTGCGATCTGTCCGAACGGCGAATAGGCTATCCATCGATTTTTGCCCTGTTTTTGTCCGAACTTGGAACAGGCGTTGTGGGGTGTTCCAGATCGTACCCGGTATTGGGTGTCAAAATGTTGCCCACGTATGTCATTTGCCCGTGTCTATGTTTTTCTGGAATGCTTCTACCACGGTCCTTGGCGGCGTCTGCACCGCTCTTGCTATCCTCTGTCGCAGTTCTCTTCATCTTCGGCTTTCTGAATAACGCATTACTGCTGTGGCGCGTCTTCCCTGAGTCATTGCATGCATTGGATGCCCATCAATGCGGGATGAACGACGAGGTGAATGTCGCACATGTCTTGAAAAAGCACAGATATAGACACGATGGTTTGCTGGAGGTCAACGAGGAGGGACCCCACCCGATCTATGAGCTCACCACTCGTGCTGAGGCCACATGGGAACAGAAGCTGAAGGCCGCCAGCAAGAGTTTGCCAGAGGCCGTTAAAGAGTATAGACGTCGGTATGTTCGGGCGCCTCCTTTGGGGTTTGACTTGTGGTGAGTAGAATTCTCCTATTTTTTGTGGATGATGAGCAGATCAATTCATGTCAGGTGGAACTATGTGAGGGAAAACAACGTTCAACTTCCAGACGAGTACGACAGCATCTTCCATGATTTGGAACCGTTTTGGGGCATCCAACCTAGCGATCTGCTCCGTATACGCGATGGGATGGAGTTGAAAAACGATTCATACACCTTGGGAAAGACAAATGGAACCAGGATCGACGTTGTGCATTACGCCTTAAACGACAATCGACTCCTTAGAAATTCTCGACATACACTTGGCCTGCTTCGCGACATAGATGAATTTCTGCCCCCCTTACGTGCTGTATTCTCCCCTCATGACGGACCTGGCCTATTGTCAGACTACGGAGTCAAAGCAGCCGCTTTGAGCGCAGCTCTAAGTGGAACTTGTACGTTCTCCTCCCACCTTTAAAAACTCTCCCAATTGATGGCCGAATTCTAGATATTGAACACGGCAATCTTCCAGAGATCAACAAGATTGGCTGGGTCTCGGCCTGTCCTCCTTCATCGCCAGCACGACGTATGACCATTAATCTCGACACACCGCCACCCCCATCCTCCAAGAAGATGTTTATCCACGACCACCGGTTGTCAATGGACCCCTGCCTGCACCCCAGGCTGTTCTACCACCATGGCCAGTTTCTGTCGCAACAGCTTGGACCCACACCGCAGCGCGAAATGATCCCACTCTTTACATTCTGTTCAACGATGGTACATCAGGACATTCGCGTACCTAATACCTACGGGTGGATCGAGGACGATCTGCTCCGTGCCAATGACCCGGATTGGACCTACAAACTCGAGGAGCGCTTGGGGTGGCGCGGGAGCAACACAGGAATTTGGCACGCAGAATGGACGCGGTGGAAGCAGTCTCATCGTGACTTCCTTGTTGACTTTGCGAATGAGCTGAATGGTACCACGCAGGTGCTGCTTCCAACCAAATCGGGGCACGAACAGGTTGGGTCACCGAAGGAGATAATAAACTCGAGGTTGAATCCTGCAATGTTGGACATCGCATTTGCTGGGAAGCCAATTCAGTGTGCGGAGGCCACATGTCAGCTTCTCGAGACGGTGCAAACGTGGAAAAAAACGCAAAGTCTTGCAGAGGCCGGGAATTATAAGTACATCCTGGATGTGGGTTTTCATGCTCGCCGTCTTGATGGTAACTTTTTTCTAACCTTCCTTATCATAGATTGACGGGAATGGTTGGTCAGGACGATTCAAGCGCCTCATCACGTCGAATTCGCTGGTCTTCAAGGCGACGATATATCCTGATTGGTGAGCTCCTTATACTACACTACCAAATCATGACCCCACCTCGTATTCTGTTATTTCAGGTTCGTGGACAGAATAGCCCCTTGGAAACACTACGTGCCCATCCAAGTGGATTTGTCCGACATGCATGATACCCTCATATTTTTCCGTGGCGACGGAAACGGGGACAATGCGCACGAAGGCATGGCGCGCAAGATCGCGATGGCGGGCCGGAAATGGAGTAAAGAATTTTGGAGGCGAGAGGATCTCGTCGCGTATTTTTTCCGGTTCATTTCACCGTTGCTGTCTTGGGTTCAATTAGCCTTATCATCTCATCCTAGGTTGATGTTGGAGTATGCTCGAGTCATGAGTCTGGATCGGGGAGCGATGTCGTATGAAGAGAGTCCGCAGTAGGAATCACAAGCCCAGTAATGGAAAACGGCTGGCAGATTGTTATATTACGCTCTCCCGTTGAGCTTTTTCTGTACGTATCGCCATTATTCCGGGCCATGAAGGTTCATGTCTGTTTCTTACATGACCAAAATCTTGTGTGTGACAACGTCGCGATCCTGCCTGGCACCACCCAACTCGCTAATGTCCAGTGGTGCGCCGAAAAGAATGGTGCTGATCACATCCCTCAACTGCAATGATGTTTAGCCAACGCTGACAACCCTGGACTTACCGCTTGCTCACGGCTCAGGCTGTGAGACATGGCTAATCTGCGCCTGGGGCCGGAAGAGGCAAGGGATAGGTGTTCCGGTCTCGAACAAGTACTACTGACTATTCACCAGTGTCCCCTGAATGGAATGACATCGATATCCCCTCCTCGTCAACTAATGTACTAATCGGATCAATTTCTCTCGCGCATCCCACACTCCCCAAGAAACGATGCTGGTGGCGTCCCTTCGTCGACACTGTTTTCCCGCATCCCCACCCCTTTTCGAGCACTGAGCCGCGACCCTCGCCCAAGCACCGAAAAACACACCAGCAGCCGGCCCTCGCATACTCTGAACACCAGAACCGGCGTCTTCCTTCCCCACACTTCCCAGCCTCACTCGCCACCAAGGTATTCTCTCGTACTTGAAGGACGGCGAGTAGGCTGCCCTTGCGCAGCCCGAGTTACGAGTATCATCCGAGTCCCTACCATCTCAAGCACGAACATAAGATTGAAATGTGTGCGGCGTGTGCACACGGCCACCTCGGTAGCCCTCTGCCTGCAGCTGGCAGCTAATATGTAACTTGTCCCGTAGTAGAACACACGCGTACTATGAAAAACGGACACGATTGCTACGGAAGCGGGCTCTGCGGTCTACAGCTGTCCCCTTGTTTGAATTTCGCACGCGTCATGCTCATTTGCTCACGTGAGCCACCAAGCCTTCTTGTCAGTACAGTCGACCTTGCTGTGGACAAGGCTTCCAAGTTCCAACCTTCATAACTGGACCCATCACTATGCCTAAACTCTCCCAATAGTATGCCACCGATTTTTTAAAACGGGCCTTCTACTCATGTTGCACTAGCGAGATCGAGAGAGAAGCCAACATCGCGAGAAATCGCGCCCTTCTGGAGGAACTGCAACTCAAACAAGCTGTCAGTGATTTAGGCATTCCAAGAAAACCAAAAGAAACCAAGGCCAAACCAGTCCAACCAGCGAAACGCGTGAAGAAGGAGAAGGCTGAACCAGAAGCTCCGAGACGTCAATCGTCCCGCTTGAAGCGCGGGCTAGTGGACGTCAATGAAAGCCCTGCAAAGAGACAGAAAAGAGAGGTGTGTAGTTGCGTAGAACATCAACAGGAAGGGTAATAAGACTTCCTAACAGGAGGAAGAACGTGCCAAGGAGGCGGAGGCGCGTCTAGAAGCAGAAGAACGCGCCCGGCTGGCCAGGATGCCTCGTACACGCGATTTGTACTTGGAAGCGCTTTTAGAAGAGGAGGAAGAAGCTGAAAGATCTGCGCTTGCGTTGACTTTACAAAATGTCGTACCCCGTGCACGACGCGTTGGAGATTTTGATGCATATGCTTTTGATGACCACAAGGGCGAAAAAGCCGCCGTCTCAGAGCTCCACGATTCTCTGGCAAACCTCAAGATTGTTGCCCGTGCCAAGGTCACTCAAGACAGAATATATAGCGCGGCCTATCACCCGGAGGTCACGAAAGACCTGATCTTTTTCGGCGGTGAGCTCACGAGGGCCTTGAAGAGACTCTGAGTTTATGATTCTTGTAGACAAACATGGACAGCTGGGCATATGGGATGCGAGGGCGCAGCCAGATGACATCACTGATGAGGACGGGCAAGAGGTGCCCGGAGACCCTGAGGGTGGCAAGTATTGGCGGTTGCAAGTCCATTGGCCGGCGACATCCAAGTCTTCTATCTCTTGTGTCAAGTTCGATCCAGTCAACTCCAAGAAAGTAAGATTTTACCAGCCTGTTTTGCCGCGTATATTTTTCGACGATTTTCAAAGGTGTATACAAGCTCATATGATTGTACTATTCGATCCCTCGAGTTCGAGACGGGGGTTTCTCACCAAATCTACTCCACCGACGAGACCCTGATATCAAGCATTGACCTTATGCCTAGTGGCAATGAGATGTGGATATCAGACAGTGCAGGTGGTATTACGCATTTGGACATGCGGGAAGACATGTTCAAGTCAAGATGGTATGGGGTATCTGATCAGAAGATTGGGTGTGTCAGTATAAACCCAGCGAGGCCACATTTTCTGGTGACAGCAAGTAACAACCGTTACCTAAGGTCAGCAAACACGCACTTATCATCCAAGTGGTTTCGCTAAATGCGGCCTGGATGAAGAATTTGGGATACCAGAAGCTTACAGCATCTTCATACCAGTCTCTCTCAAGAGTTCGACCATGAAAGTATTTCAAAATTCCTGGAGACGAATCAGGGGGCTTCCGCCTCGCGCGCTGAATGGCGTCATGACAAGTCCGTCAGCTCAGCATATTGGGACCCAAGGGGACGCGCCATTGTCAGCACAAGTTATGATGATACGTTACGGCGTATGTCTGCTTTTCTACTTTGAACTGGTGCCCGCCCTCATCTGTTACTCCATACAGTATGGAACATTGACTCTTCCAGATTTGAGAGTACATTGCCTTTCCCGTCGTCGCGACCATTCAGCAGTCTCAAACACGACTGTCAAACGGTTCATTTCCCTCTCTTTGCGTAACTTTACATCGCTAAGCCTGATTGCTACTGAAGGGGAAATGGTTGACTATCCTGCGAGCACAATGGTCCCCTAACCCGGATGTTTACCCACACTTCACGGTGAGTGCTGTACAGATAAAGAAAGGCTTCTCAGCCAACATTTCATAGATAGGCAACATGAAACATTCGCTGGATATTTTTTCGTGCAAGGTATGGATTTCCAGTTTTGCCTCAAAATTTGTTTTAACCACGAGCCATAGGGTGACCTCATCGCAAGATTAGCAGATCCCAAGCGGTGTGTTCAGCGTTCAGTTCCTACAGTATCAATTGACCGTGATTTTCTAGAATATCTGCTGTTCAGGCTGTTACTTGCTCCCATCCTAGTATCGTTGAGCGAGCAGCAAGCGGGAATGCCAGTGGTCGCTGTGTTCTGTGGTCAATTCCTGACGAGGACGCGATGTGATATATGAGGTATAATAGCAACAGTGACATGTTCAGAACAAGGTCGATCGTCATAAGTACATGGATTCGAAATCATCATCCGCTGGAACTGGCGCCGTTGTGTGGGGTAGGGTTACCTCGGACTCAGCTGCCTCCATTTCTCTGACAACATCCCGCATATCCTCATCATCGTCTGCTGCCGGCTGAGCTGGTGGTCTTGCTGGATGCTCTCCGTTCATGGTAGTTTGTAAAGGAGCACTACTTTCACTCTCCTGAAAGTGTTCCCACATTGCTTCATCATCGTCTTCATCAGTCACCATAGGTTTTCCCCCATGCTCGTTGTTTTCTTCATGTGTTTGAGGACTACTACTTGTCATGATCTTGGCTGCTCGCTCTTCTTCCTCGCGAATGATGGAGTCGACATCAAAGTCATCCTCGTTGTCATGCTCCGTCCCAGAGGAAGGTGGATGAGAAGGGGAAGACGCACGGGAGTCTTCTTTCCTTTGCTCCAAATCGCCATCTGGAAGGCTCGGAAGATCTTCATCCACATCGTCTTTACTCTTCCCGTGTGCTTCGTCTCGCCAAACACTGAGGGCGACCTAGGATGATTAAGGAACGCGATACTAACCGAACGAGAAGGGATGAATGTACATTCATTCGTCTAGAGTGGCAAAGCTTTTCTATGCGTTCGACAGTGTCCCGGAAGACCGTCTTGGGATAAAGTGCATGTGTCCAGTATCCGTAGACTCTGAGGAGACGATCTAGGTCGTCGACCTACGTTAAGAATGAGATACAAAGCCTCAGCGCCGTCAAGTGAAGCACCTCATGGCCTTTTCCTTTCATCCTCAAGTTCTTCGTATCCCTGATTAATTTTGGAAAGCCACCGGGTGCCAGTAGCCTGCCTTCATCCAACGTCGCAATCTTTCGCCTTGGTTTTCGACCTTCTTTATCCTTCTCTCCTGCCGCAGACGCGTCGGCTTCGACACCCGGTGACCTCGGCGGTGAACTGCTGAGGATCTGGTGGGGCGTCAGGGGTGGTAGGTTAACCCTATGTCGCTCCTCTGCCTCCTTTCTGAGTGCCTCGGTGTCTATGGAAGGTGCCAGGGGCTTGAAGGCGAACTCTTCGTCGAGGTCAAAGATCGCGTCAAGGTCAAGGTCTATCTCGGGTACTATGGGATGGTTGTTTTCCTCGTCAGAGTCGTGGAGAAACAGGGGTTTCTTTTGTTGGACAACATCGTGTTCGACGGGATCGTCCCAGGTGTTTTCGAGCGAGGTGTCCATAGGCCGTTGTTTTGGTGTATTTACGCGACGCGATATGACGGAGATACCTGATGTTGTCGATGGGCTCGCGTACTGGAAGACGCAGCCAGCAAGTCTGGACGGCGTCCTCGGTGCGCCACGACTTCACTCTCTCTGAGACCATCCCAACTCAATCTACCATTACCAGGGGGCTACGGCTGTGGCGTAAATCTTCCACTGCATCGTAAACCAGCTCCTCTCTGATCTCCCGCATTAGACACTGCCACGAGTAGACTCACTGGGTTCCCGTCTATTTCTCCTTCATTTATTCCCCGAACTCTCCACAGTTCCATCGGTTTTTCGACCGCTTATCCCGCCACTCCCAGCCAGAACCCGTGCTCTCGACGTCGGAGCAGGTATTGGGCGCGTCACCGCCGATGTACTCCTTCACCTCGTGTCAGACGTCGTACTTTTGGAGCCCGTAGATTCCTTCGTCCAAGAAGCTCTCGCGCGAGGACAAGCGAGTGCTACCCTTTCCGTTCCCGAACGCGGCCAGCATCCTTGGAAGGGGATTGCTGACCAAACGAAAAGTGTCACTATCCTGCAGGGAACCCTGCAAGATTTCGACCCAATGACACCGCACCGTGCTAAATTCCTGGAACGCGTCGGCTACCAGCCCGCACGGCCAATCGATGACATCGGCATGGGCTTCGATGTGATATGGTGCCAGTGGTGTCTCGGCCATTTAAGCGACTCGGATCTTGTCGCATTCTTGCGAAGAAGTCACGCTGCCTTACGAAATAAGAAAAACGGGAGGAGTCTGATTGTCGTAAAGGAAAATTTATGTCAGGATTCAGAAGACGGTTCCCCTTGCACGGTGTTTGACGAAGAGGATTCCAGTCTAACTAGGTCTGCTTGGATCTCGATTTTGACCTTGTGGCGCTATCACTGAGATGCTGATTCCAGGTCTGACAAGGCATGGAAACACATATTTGATAAGGCTGGTCTCAGCCTGGTCAAGGAAACAGTCCAGGATGGATTACCTGAAGGATTGTATGTTGTGAAGATGTACGTCTACTTGCTTTGTATGTATCGACTTGTTCTCTCATAATGATGCAGGTACGGGCTGCGCTGATGAACAACGATCGGATCTTTTATAGTGAAGTTGTCTAGCGAAGAAATTACAGTAAACCACGGTGAGGAGGAGAAGCGAAGATACAATAATGTGCAAAGGGGAATGCGAAGTGATAATGTGAAGAAGAATACAACGTGATAAGTGAAAGTGATCCCAAGGGGGAGAGGTACTGGAGACTAGTCCTTAAAGCTGGGACCAGCGCCAGCTCGTTCGTTCATAACGGCATCGTCAAGGTCCCAGTTTCTAGTTGCTTGTCCAGTTTTCGCCCTTTCTCGCAGTGAGGGAAACGAACCACGGATGAGCTGGACGAGGTGCGGCCAGTTTTCGTCCGATGTAGTGCCCGTCAAAGTCCTCAGCTTGGGCTTCGCCTGTGAACGACAGAAGGACACCTGATGTGGGTGCTGATTGGGGTAACTGATTCGGGAGGCCGGGGACGCTACGGCCGAAGAGTAATAGGCGACTATCGGAGAAGTGGACCCATAGAATCGCTCTAGACGTCGGGAAAAAACCTCCTAAGATATGTAGTCTCAGCAGTGCATAGAATAGTGTTGGATGCGCGAACTGTACCGGGTTATCGTCCGGCCGCTTGACCAGGGGTTCGCCGGTGGGGTCATCGTGCCCTTCTACTTTGGGTCGATTGTATGACATGTTATACACACGGCCCGACGGGAGATGGACCCAACGGTCTGAGATGCGACTCAAAATGACATCGTCGGGAACGTCCAGATTGATGACTAGCGTCAACGGAGTACTTTTCTTCCTGTAGCGCCAGAGGTCAACATCAAGGGCCAAGTCGACCATGAAAACTCCTACTTGAGGTGAGCATCCAAAAGTTCAGCTTGGCCGAGCGTACGCGGAAATCCGTCGAGGATCCAGTGCTATACCCGGGGTCATCAAAAACGATCGCGAGTACGAATGACCTCTTGGGACATTACCTTGTTCTGCAACGAATCCAACTTGGTCGTGACGATCTTGAGCATAAACTCGTCTGGCAACAGCCCGCCCCGCGCTACGATGCCCTCGGCCTGCTGGCCTACTTCCGTCCTCTCTGCAATATGCTGTCGCAGCAGGTCCCCTGTCGAAACGGTCAATATATCGTACTTCTTCGCCAACCAGCACGTCAGAGTCCCCTTCCCAGCGCCGGGCTTTCCGAACATGAGCATGCGCAGCGTCCGGTCCGACTCATGCTCGTCATGGGTTTTCCCATAGGTGTTGAGGAAGTATGGGACCGTTTTGCGGGCGGGGGCGGAATAGGCTATCGACCTGTCGAGCACAGCGACATTCGTATACGTCGGGGCGGCCTCGCGAATTCGACGAGCAATGTGTCTCGACTGCATGGGTGATGTGTCACGGCGTTCCTTCAACGTTCTCGAAGAATCGAACGTTTTTTATATCTGACCTCCACGCGCTCGGCTAAATCAGGGCAAAACTATGTATACACAGTATATGCGGTCAACGGCAATTCCAACCCCTCCTAGCACAGTTTCTTCCATGCCTCACAAGATGCATATATTATTCAATACTGAGGCTGGCTACGCATGCATCGGTCCTCCCGATCCGCCTGACCATCCCACGAGTTCTCGCATCTGCCGCACGCCAACCACCCCGCACAACGGTGATTTCGACGAATCGAGCGCAATGCAGATGGCTTCTGCAACATGATCGACATGGATGGGTGGAATCACGAGAGCATTTGCCATGGACTCAAGGGGAGACGTCAAAGTTCCTGTTTTAGAGCGGGATGACCGCGCACCAAGGGTGCGGAGGACGCTGGACGGAGTTGGGATGGCGGGAGAGATCTTGGAATGTATGGTTGCTGAAAGGCCGAACAGAACGGCGAGCGGTGTTGTCAGTGGCCGGTGGTGGGCGTGGTAGACTAAGCCTTTGTGATGCTGTGTTAGTATACGGATGATGCTGCCTGAGTACGCGAGTATCCAACATACTTGGACGGATGTACACTGCCCGGTAATCAGGTTTATTGGCCACGAGGGCTTCTATGCCCAGTTCTGCCTCCCGTTTTGTCTCAATGTAGCGCGCCGAGACTATTGGGCGGGAGATGTCCTCTGCAGAAATGAAAATGAAGGGGCGAGGTATGTTTCGTACGTGATCGGCAGTGGGAGTAGACGAGATGAACGCGTCGCAAACACGAAGAGCTGGGAACCAATGGCTCACATCAAAGAACAGTACGAAAAGACGCGTAGGAAGCTGACCTGCGTCGCGGTTCATAGTCTCATAACTGCCCTTGTGTGCCTCCCCATCGATCTTTGTCTTGTCCAATGGATTGGCACCAAACGACCGACAGACATGGCTCGCAAGCCCAAAAATATTTCCCTCCTTTAGAGCGTGTTTGTACTTTGTGTCTTCAATCAATATTCCGAGGGTATGGACGACGCCGTCCACTTCTGGGAGGAGGTGGGCAAACGTGTCCGGTCGAAGCGCATCACCCTTTCGCCAATCGACCTAACGGAGCAAGCCACGCATCTCGTGAGCGGGGAAACATGGATGTACAAGGGGCGCAGTCAACCACACTTTCAAAGCCCATGCAGGGGTATGTCCTCTGCTTGTCTGATATGGTCTTCCAGAGGAACTGGACACGGTGATGAGGTGCTGTGGAAGCTGAAAGGAGGTCGGGCGAGTCTACCTGATGCTGGTTACCTGGATGCCTCGTGCTACCGCAGCTTTGCACACTGAGGAACCTGGTGAAGAAGATGAGCTACATACAGAATGGAAGAGCTCGAGCGTAGACCTATGAAACCATTCCCTCCGACGACAAGGATTTTTTGCAATGACGGCTTCATGACAAGCTATTGCAAAGTCACGCGTGGTTTTACAATGAAATTTAAATTCCCCTAAACCAGCAGGTAATAGTACAACGTAAAAGCACGACCATGCCTACTCGTGAAAGTTGAGCTAGCTAACGATACAAGGTAGGACCGCGCGTGGTAACAGAGAATAACTCGAGCGAAAGCACATGGCCAGCATGGAAGGTGATAAGAATGCAGGATGTCAAATCAGTCATGAAAGGTTTCCAGAATATTCATGAGGTGAGCGCTGGGCTCAAAAAAAAAAAAAGCGTTCAGACGAAGGACCACTTGACTAGATGAAGAACGTTGTCAGGAGAACAGAGAACGTCGATCCGGGTAGAAATACATACTGTCAACCAACCCTTGCTCTAGCGTCGCCAGTTGTTTGAAAGCAGCGAGGGACAAGTCAATAGAGTTTCCGTTATTGCAGGTTGGGCACGCGTCCGCAATAGTAACGGTGACAGTCTGGATTGGGGGCATGAATATAGACAATGCCGACTGGGAGAAAAGAACAGACATTTGAGCCATGTGTGATCTTGACCTTCTTTCCACATAAAGAAGACCTGACACCAGTATCACCATACCGGCGATAATCTTGATGCAGGAGAATTCAAAGGTGTCCAAAAGGAAAGAGATGAGGAAGGCTTACCCATGGCAGCAATCAGGTCCGAGTCACTGTGTACGGTGCCGCAAGCGCCAGCGACGCCATTCTGATAGAAGTATGTAGCACTGATGAACCAAAGGTCAGAACCGAGGAGGTGAAAGGGGATGACTTCTACATACACTCCTCCATAGTTGACCTGGGCATCGCTACCGCCGGTGTTGGGAGAGGGAGCGGGGGTAGGGACGGTAGCAGGGGTAGGGACAGTAACAGGGGTAGGGACGGGATTGGGTGTAGGGACGGGGACAGGGGTGGTGGTAGGGGCAGGCTCCTGTTGAGGAATACATTGGGCTGGACGTGCAGTCTCCAGGGTCTGATGGACCTGAATAATAACGTCAAGAGGTGAGGGGAGTGGAGTTGCGAAGGGACCGACTAGCAAAGGATGGCAGCAGAGGTGGAAGAAGGGTTTGCCGTGCTGGTTCTGACAGCCGAGGGCCAGATAGCGCGTATGATAAACGTTGTACGGCTGGAGGAACGATGTGACCCAAGGACCAGAGGAGGTGGATGGAGGGCGTTACCTCCAGAAGGTCAGTTAGCCAGGTCGGGGGTGGGGTTGCGCGGGGGACGACGCGGGCAGCGACGGGAGAGAGAGCGGCGAAAGCGAGTGTGAGGAGAGCAAAGGAGAGCATGGTGGGACGAAGCGAGAACAAGGAGAGGACTTTATAAGGAACGGGAAGGAAGGAAGGGTCCGTCGAATCGCAACCCAACCCGAGGCTTTTAATCCATTTCCTGTGGCTGTGTCATAGTATACTCATAATGGCCATCCATCTCCGGTGTTTGGCAAGGGCACTGTGACCAAATACGAGCCTCCTCACCACCATGGGTCAGTACACTCGCCGCGTCCAAGCACGACCCCTTCTCACCCTCCCCCACAGCCGACCACACGCAAGACCCCTTCGCCTCCACCCATTCCCTCGACACGAACCCTTTCGACGACCCAACTCCTCGCCACCCAAGTCCCCACGAAGCCGCCAGGCTAGAGGAACTGCGCCGTCGAGAGCAGGAATTGCAACGCCGCGAACAAGAACTCAATGCAAAAGCTGATAACATCCGCAAAAATGGAAGGAGCAACTGGCCCCCATGTCTGTCTGTCTCGTCTTTCAGGTTCAAAACTTAACCTCCCCCCAGTTTTTCCCTTAATTTTTCACTCCATCAAAGACGAGATTCCTGACGCCTCACGCCCTCTGATAACCCGCCTCTATCAACTTTGGCTCGTTCTCCTCGTAACCCTCATCATAAATATGGTAGCATGTATCTTTATTCTCCTCGCTGGAGTGGAGGATGGCGCTAGCGACCTTGGCGCAAGTATAGGGTATTTACTCCTCTCCCCTTCCATTTCCCGTTCTCACACCCTTGTCCAGTTATCTCTTCCTTATTTCCACCCTCTCTTTCCTTCTTTGGTATCGGTGGGTCGCCATTTCCCTCTTTGCGACTTTAAAACTAACTTACGCATAAAGTCCTATTTACAACGGCTACATGAAGGCAAATTCTTCCATTCCATACGTCATCCCTAACTGTGCTTACCCTCAACATCCTTTAGGAACAATCTCTATATTATTGTAAGTCACCCGCACTCCCCCCGTACCGTCTGACCTGTCTACTTATCAAACAAGATTTGTACTTCTTCTTCGCTGGATTCCATCTTCTTTTCAGTGTTTATATGTAAGCACTCCCCTCGGCCCCTCCCTGCGATCTTCCCGCTCATTTCCGCCACACAGGATTATCGGCGTACCAAGGTGCGCTCCTGACTATCCCGATATGGGTCCCTCCGAGGTTGAACTTGGTGCCTCTCCCATTTCCGCAGCACCGGCTCAGCCGGCCTCATTCGCACCATCCAGTTATTCGTAAAGCAGGCCTGGGCAGCTGCCATCCTCGGCTTGATCGCGACCGTGGGCTGGACTATTCAAGGCCTCGGCAATGCGTTCTACTACCGTCAGGTGCCAACTTCACGTTCACCCATTAATAAACACTGTGAAGCTGACAGATTGTTTAGATCTACGCTCACCACAATGCTGCGGGTCATACCATCGACAAGGTTTCCCAACTTTCATCTTCCTATGATTCTTGACACTCATCACTGATCCCCCAGGCCAAGACTGAATTGGCTTCTCATGGAGCCAAGGCGTACTTCACTCGAGGCTAGAAGCCATTTTTGTTCCCGTTTATTACTCACTTGTACTCCTTGTTAACATGTAGTACCACCCGTTTTGTTTACTGCACAACGGACACCATGTTAAGTTACCAGTGTCAGGATTGACCTCTTGATCCTGACTGTTAGAGATAAATACCCATGATGCTTTCTTGTGACTCCCTTCCTCAGCTTCCATCCATAGTCTCTCCGGATTAGGATTCAATTGCTCCCAGGGGATGGATAATATTCTAATCACGGTGCGTTCCACCGCGAGATTCCAGACATCCTAGCAACACGGCTTACTACGTCGCGCAGCAAGAAGACAGAGCTTCTACACCAATGCATCAACCTTTGGCCATTTCTTTGCGTTCCCATGATGCATTATTCCGTCCCCGAAAAAGCATCTAGAGGCTGTGGCATTCTCGAAAACCTCGGGTTCGTTATTAGAAAGTGCCTCGGATGCTACTTGTCTTCATTTTCAATCAAGGCCCAGTCCGGCGAGGGCTTCCATTCCATCCAAAATGTGACCGTAGAAATAATTACCAGCATGCACCCGACCCGGGAAATGGTTCTGACTTGTATGGCTCTCCAGGTCTTGCATCAATAATATCGATTCAGACAAGATACCTGGAGAAGCTTTGCATATGGCTCTGTCAGACTACCTTATCATCAATGGAAAATGGATGAGTAGGAGCTTGTCTTCGACTCACCGAAGCTGGGGAACACAAGGTTGTGGACCTGCTGATCACTACGGCGAGAAGTCTTTCTAATGCAAATACAAAGCGGGCACGGAGAAGAATTGAATTGCCCGTGTGGCAATTAAGATTAAGGCAAAATCTGAAGACGTGCACGAGTTTTATCTTCCATTCGAGAGTATGGATGGCGCTGTCGGTGGCGACATACTTCGAAGTAAGTTCAAACCATCCCTCGGATCATGAGTGTTTCCATACAATACTATGCTCCTGAGGAAGCGACAAGGATGAACAGGACGAGAAAGCCTTGGCTTGATCCAGGTTTCGCAAGCAAGCCTAGGGAGCTCGAGGAACAGATCGACCACGCTGGTAATCCTTTCCGCCTCGGTTCCCTCCTACTTACCGCGGTATGAGTACGGGCCCAAAGTCCCCTATTTTGTTACCATCTGAGCTTCGCGAGAGGCTCAAAGACGGCGTCAGGGGCTGAGCAAGTTAGTACCTTACTCAACTGCGACATCATGGACGAATCCATTGAAATGTCAGCTCTTTCCGAGCCTGTTCAAGAAAACAACGGACTGCCTGCCAAATCCCCTGAGAGTGCCATTGTCATATGGACTTATGGTGCTGCTGCGCTGTGAGTGCCCCACAGAGGGACCAATTCCCAGAACGACGATGAGACTTATCAGCAAACCAAGGCTCTTCTGTTCAGCCGCCTGTTTGACGATATATCCTCGCTTTCTGCTCTTCATGTCCGATACGGCAAGCTCCTCGGATCGTCGAGTAGCTCTTACACCTCTGGAATCCTTCTTGGCCTGTCACTCGGGCATATGGCTTGCAGCGCTAGCGTTCACTTTACTCTTAAATGTGGCATGATCTCCCCTCGTCTTTCTGCTTGTCTGATCTGGCATGCCCTTTTCTAGCTTCCAGATTCTCAGAACGTAACAACTTCTTCTCTCGGCCACCCTCTCCTTGGCCCACTAGCGGTAGCTGCTGCGATTACTGCGTTCATTTCCTTTAACACTCCAGATCTCGGTTCTCTGTCTTTCGTCGTCTTCCTCGGCTCGGCAACCATCGGGCTGTGGGGGTTCTGGGTAGTAAGTGCTATTGAGCAACGAGGCGCTTCAGTGGCAACATTGACCATGACGTCAGATCGTGTTTGGAGCGTCGTATGCTATATCGAAGACGACAGGTGCCGACAAGCGTACCTCGAAGTTTCTGTTTGGCAATAAAAGCGCTGCGTCGGTGCAGAAGAAACGGTGGAAGGAAGAGCAGAAGAAACTATGATGTACTACCATTAATGTAATGTCGTTGCGTGTATTTCGTTCAGGCACTTATCGCCCACTACCTCCCATTCCCATCATCTTAAACATATCACCCATCCCCGCCATCCCACCTGCTCCACCTAACCCTCCAAGGCCACCGAGTCCATTCCCCATGGAAGACATCATCCCTAGAGAAATTCCTAAACCACGGTCTGGAAAAGCGTGAAAAACCTACGTTGCATCTCCTCCATGTCAAACTGGTCCCCGCCCTGTCCCTGCATCATTGCCTTCATCATCTCTTGCATACCACCGCCACCTCTCAATTGCCGTTGCATCTGCTGCAACATCCCGGGTGGTAGAGCCCGCTGTGTTTGCACGAGTCAGATTCCGCAAGTCTTTCAAGGTAGTCAGATCTAACCTGCATGGCTTGTATTTGAGCTGGAGTAGGCATTCCATTGGCACCCCGCCCCTTGCCACCCGCGGCTGCCTGCATCTTCTGCATTGCGGCCAGCCTGGAAAGAGTCGGCCTCTGAAAGCACGAACATATCGCGATCGTCACATACCATCCATTCTTGCCTCCTGCTTGTTTCGCCATATTCGCCATCATTCGATATTGGCACAACAATTCTTCGACTTCACGGACACTTGTACCGCTTCCTCGCGCCACTCTAGTTACCCTCCATGTTAGACCAGCAGGTTTGCCATCCTTGCCCATTTCCATAAACGGTGAGCCATCCGAGTCCAGCTCTGGGGCGGTCATACTGTCGGTGATGAAAATCATTCGCTTCATTCGCATCGAGCCTTCCTCGTCAGAACCCTGAAGGATGTCCTGGGGAAGTCCAGGAATCATAGACGCGATTTTGCTGATCGGTCCCCTGTACCTCGATTTAAAACATCAGTATAAAGCGGCGGGAAAATTACGACAGACATGTTCATGACATTGGAGATCTGCTCCTTCCAATCACGAATACTTAGCTTGCCTTCCTCTAGCTTCTTAGCCATTTCCTTCTGTTTGTCGGGATTCTGACTAGCGAGATCTTGCATATGTTCCATCAACCCTTGCATGTCGCCCAGACCTAAAAGTTTAGAGATGAATGGTTGCGGCGAGAAGCGATCGAGGTCGTGTAAGTGTTCGCCGACACCAAGGAATATAATGGGTGTCTTCGTTGCAGCAACTCTGGGTAGAAAAATGGATACATTCCAAGCTGCGAACGGAGTTCGTCACTCACGCGGAGATGGCCCCTCCTCCCTTGGCATGGCCATCCATCTTTGTGACGATGATGGCTCCAAAGTTAGCGCTCTCTTTGAAAGCGCGACTCTGCGCCTCCGCGGCCTGACCTGGAAAAGGCAGTACCGTCGACCGTCAGAACGCAGGTAAGGCAGAAAACATACCGATGCTTGCGTCGAGAATAAGGACAGTCATATTGGGCTCTACTGCCTCCCCGATCTGTACCATCTCCTCGAAAAGTTCCGATTCTTGTTTGTGTCGGCCAGATGTATCGACGATGATGACATCGAATCGTTCCTTCTTAAACTTTGCAACACCTTGAGCAGCAATTGAAACAGGATCTGTCTCCGTGTACGAGCCAAAATATGCGACTTTGGCCTTGGTCGCAGATTGACGAGTTTGATCAAAGGCACCCGCGCGGAAGGTGTCAGCGCAAACGATAGCAGATTTGAATCCCCGTTTCTGGTAGTGAACAGCTAGCTTCGTACAGGTGGTAGTTTTGCCATTACCCTGGAAGACATGTCAGGGACTACCAGGAGAAATACAAAAAGATTTTACCTGAAGACCGACCGCCATGATGACATTAGGTTGTCCTTTCTTTGGCTTGTATGGCTCTACACCCGGATCGACCAGATTTACCAGCTCATCGAAGACGGCCTGAAGGACAGGATAAAGATTACGATGGAGCCTTCGCAGCCCATATATTCTACATACTTTCTGGATGAGAGTTTTCCGATTCGTATCCTTCCTCTTATCTGCACTGGCAGCTTCAAGAGATGCCTTGACCTTCGTTTTGACTTTCTGCCGTAGAGTTGCCACTAGTTTCACATTCACGTCGGATTCTAGCAGAGCAGCAGTGATGTCCTTGAGTGTAGCATCGAGAACCTTGTGATAAGTTTATGAACTCAGTGAAGATAGGACACTTCATATGCCAAAAACAGACTTTCTCATCGACGACTGGCGCCCTGTTGAGGGACGAAAGAGCTGCGTTAAGCTTGCGGCCCAAATCGGCCAAGACCATGGCTGAGTGATTGAGCCGTGCGAAGTTGTGTCAATGGCTTTGAGCGAATCCGAAGAGGAAAACCTTGAAGAACTTGGAAACGAGGGAGACGACGACCCTGACGTCGATGTTGAAGATGAAGGTCTCGATATAGCGCCAGACGACGCGACGGAGGACAGAGGCGATGTATGCGCTCGCATTGATATCCTGTCGTTACACTGACCGTTCTCTAGGATTCACCGTTTGATGATTCTGATGATAGCTCTGATGATAGCTCTGATTCCGAAGAAATGGAGGTGTCTAGCAGGGGGGTCATGGATGTAGATCATCCAGCTCCCCTCGTTGGCGACGCCATTTTCGGCGGCGAGAGCACTTCCCCCCCGCCACTACCGCCACCTCGGCTTGAAGGTGAGTAGAGTGTCCAGGCCAACAACACCTTATTCAAGTCGATTCGAAGCGCCCCATCTATCAACCCGCATCCCCTCGGTTTCTCCGGCCCAGCTGCGTAAGAAGACACTGATAGGACCGATAGGTGATCTTGTCCAACCCGGTTCATACATAGTGGAAGCCATCTGTGCCCTCCCGCACCCTGTACCTACTCATGCTCTGGCGTCGTCGGTTTGCATGGCGCATCTTTTGACGGGTTCCGACGACGGGTACATAAGGAACTACGATATCTTTGCTTCCGCCAATAGCAAGAACTTCCTCACTGCCCCCCAAAGACACCATTCTGGCGTTGTCGAGGGACTAATGAAGTCTGGACAAGTCCGCTTCTGGTTGGCCAACAAAGGCCCTTCCGTTGTCTCGCCACCCGGTTCTACCCCTGGGGCGGTGGAAGAACCGTCCCCTTTGGCGCCTGTATATAGCCTTGCCATGCACTCGGATGCACTGTGGACCCTCGCAGGAACTGACGTGAGTTTTTCCCCTCGAGGTCTATTCAAACCTTACGACGGCCTGATCACTGGACTCAGGCTGGTGATGTGAACCTGTTCACACTCCGTCATGAACCTGGCCGATTATGCCATACCATGAAGGCCCATCGAGGGCCCGTTTCAGCCCTCTCTTTGGATCATGAAGAGAAGGGATTTTTCAGTGCTGGCTGGGATGGAGAGGCAATTGTAGGTAGCAGGCGTGCACGTTCTTTCCACCTTATGGAATTTATCTTAGCAATGGGATCTCAACACCGGTCAACGCGTCAGAAATTTCACTTCTCATGGGGCTCAACTTGCAGCGATAGCTGTTCGACCCATCACCTCAGCGTATGCGGAAATCCCCTCTTTGACTGTCCCACAGGAGCAGGGAACATTCAATAAATCCGACGATCGAGGCACCGCGGCAGATACGATTGCTGCGAGTTCGACCCAAGCGGTGGATTCTGACGCGAATTCTGACGCATCGTTCGATCCTCTCTTTGACGATGAACCAGAAATGCCTATCGACCCTGTTACCCCCAGCAACCCTCAACAACAGCTTTCGCGGACGACAGTCGGTCAGATCGCGCCTCCAAAAAATGCTCCTCCGCTCCTCGACAACGCCAAGTATGTGACGTTTTCACCGGACCTATTGATGTCTGCCTCCATCGACGGCCAGGTCATGTTATGGGACCGCAGAGTGAATACCCCAGGTATCGGAGTCGGAAGGCTCTGGATGAGCGAAAAGACTCCGCCATGGTGTCTCTCTGTCCGTCAATTCTCTATGCAAATCACGCTTACTCTAATTCGACCTTGTTCTTCTAGGCATGTTGGTCTGCAGACGGCGGTCAGATATATGCCGGACGACGTAATGCGACCATCGACGTTTGGGATGTCCGTCAGCTAGGCCAGTCTGGCCCAAACAATACGCCGAGATTATTCAAAACTTTACGAAATCCTTTAAGCTCACGTGTCGTCTCATGTGTGGTAGCATTCCCGGATTGTCGCCATATTGCATGGTAAGCAGGCTTGTGCGGAGGAAGACAGGAAAGGGCAAGGCTCACCCATATATTTCTCTGACCCCTATAGTGCATCCATCGATAATATACGATTATGGAACGTCGCTGAAGCGGCGGAATTGGATTCAGTCGGTAAAACGAAAAGTGGTGCTCAATTCAAGATCATTCCGGGCCATCACGGGGGCTACATCTCACAGATGTGTAAGTTAGGGCAACTCTCAACATATCTTGCCAAAGTAATGCATTTCATAGTGATTGACCCCGGAGGGAGATTCCTGGTCAGCGCAAGTAGTAATAGAGGATGGCACGGAGATTCGACAAGAACGGTGTTCGTTCATGATATCAAGCGCGCTCAGTGAGAATTCGAGTGGATGGCGAAATTGTCATAATTGTACAAATGATTAATATAAAACACTCCCTGATAATATAAAGAAAAGCGCCCTCAACCCCATCTAGGACCACGTCGAGTTTTGACCCCACTCAGTACTGTTTTGCAATAGCGCAGCCCGTGCTGGATTCATACCTGGAGGTATACCAGGAGGTGGCTGCATTACGTTCGGTGGAGGATAGGAGGGTGTTTGATAACCGTAAGGTGTCCGAGGCGTCATGTTATACATGCTAACAGGTGGGGGAGCACCATAGGCACTGGCAGGGGTAGCGGAGAACGTCGCAGGGGTACCAGCACCATATGGATTTGGTGTCCTTCCTACCTGCCGCACTGACATTCGCCCTGGAGTAGCACCGCCCGGACGAGCAGGTGTACGTCCTCCTGCACCAAAAGGTGTCTTGCCTCCAGCTGGATTAGCAATGTTCTGGGATTCATGAAGGTGTCTGAGAAGTATTCCGAAACGAGTAAGCGAGTGCGATGGAAGGGCAAGCAAATATCATACCTGACTTTGAAAGCATCACAGAGTTCTGGTACTCCCACAGCTGCTGCATCAAAGAGGTAATAAGCCTCCGGTGCGACCCTTACAGGCTGATTCATAGTGGTAAGACATCTGAGACAGGGAGAGGTCATCTACGTACCCAAGTTTGCACAGCAGAGTTCTTGTTCGCCAGGAAGCACAAACTGAAATGACCTGGTCTTTTGCGGTTCAGGGTAAACCCATACATGCTCTTGGCAGGATTAGCAGCAAGGAAGTTTTTAAGGAATAGATCTGGGATCAGTTCGTTATGAACCGGAACAAATATGTAGAATGTATAGGGCTCACGAAGTTCGTCCTCTGAGCCTTGCTTGAATTTCTCGTGTGCCATCAGCTCTTCACACCGACGAGCCATTGCTTGCACATGATTAACAATGAGCTCGTCCAAATCGGCGTACGTGTGGGTACCGTCGACGATGAGCTGACTTCCCACAGTCTGACTGGTAGGGTCCGCATTTGGATCAGTGACATCTGGTTGTATTGAGCCAACTCCCAAATCATCAGGAAGCTGCGATACACAACTCACCAATATGCTGATAAAGCCCATCATCGACTTTCCATGTCACAGCCAGATGATCGACTCCCTTGGAAGACGGCCTGATAACAACATCCCCACGTTGCTGCTTCTCCAAATGAGCCTCGGCTTGTGAAGCAGAAAAAGGATGGAAATTTGGATGTTTGATCACTCGTCGAGTGGGGTTTACTTCCGCCCTCTTCTTTCTTGCAAGTAGCTCTTGATCTTTCTCCTCGCGGGCAAGGTCCCAACAATCATCATGCCGAACACGTCGAAACGCGCTATCACCACCGGACACGTCAGCCTGGCGGGAGGATAGCTCCACCTGGAATAAATCCTGCTCGACTTCAAATTTGAGGTCGATGACGACTCCTTCCAACGTCTGGCCCCTGGAAACAACGTCGCCAACATTTTGCGGCATTTCATCCGCCAGATATCCGGACTGAATGACGCCTTCTATTCCAGAATCGAGGCGGACATGAGCGCAGTGGTTCTTTGTACGGACGACTTGCACAGGTATGACAAGCCCAATGCGCAGGGTTCGAGGTGTTTCGCCACTTAGCATGTTCACAACATCCCAAGGAGTCGGAGTCGTAAAGGGCTCACGGGGCTCTGCAAATGGGTTGATCAATTCGTCGCGGATAAGATTGAGAGTATGTCGCTTTTGATCCTGATTAGCTTCATACAGACTGATGGCAAATTCGTCAAGATTGAGCTCTGAAAGCTTTTTCTCGTTGTCTTTATCCTGCATGATGAGGGAAACGACATGGGATGGATGTTCGTCATGAATGTCTTCTTCATCTAGCTCGAGGGCGTCAGTGGCCATCTTACGAGCGAGTTCGTAATCTTCTGGATGTATGCGTGTGTTGTCTAGGGGATCAAGCGCCATGTCTTCATCATCGTGACGGTTTTTCGATTGTTTGGTATCACTATCTTGTGAAATCCGTAGGAAGCCTGCGGCATTAAGGAAAATTTTCGTTGTGAGGAGACCACCTTTAATGAACTGGTCACGATTCACGAGGTTCCCGCCCTTGATATTTCTCATGAGGGTGAATTAGAAAAGAAATCACAAAGACTAACCAATGCACTAATCTTTTTGACCAAAACCTGAGCCTTCCTGGGACCAAGTCCACTAACGAATGGAAGGAGATGTTGATAGTAGGGATCCGCGACAGCACGATTGATATCCACTCCTACTTTGTTTGTTACATCAACCAAGGCCCTTTCAAAGGCTGATAGGAGCTTTCCGGACGGAACCTAGCAGCGGACATAAGGAAAATGAAACCTAGGAAACCTGAGGAATACGAACCAGATGGTGGTCTTCGTTTTCAAAAGAAATGACTGCTATGTCAGGACCCAATGCAGCATACTCGTTGAGAGGGCTTTGGATATACCGGGCCAAACCTACGCAGTATTTAGCAGTCGGCGATAGTGCGCTAAACTCATCCGCAGCACGTTTGCTGTGCTGGTAGATCCTAGCCACATCATCATGTACATAAGTAACGGGGATGTCGAAAGCCTCGCGATTGGTATGCGTCTCGATGTTTCCCCGTGACTGGTCTCCTTCCTGAGGAGGCTTAGGGTTAATGATGTTCTTCACCATTTGCGATAATCTGGCAGTTGCTACGGTGAAGCCGCCGATCACAATTACGCTTGGTTTTCTTCGTCGGAGGATGTCGATGAATTCGTCCGACGATTCAGGATCGGCTAGATTGTCAAGTTTCGTATGTTCGCGCATGCGCCCTTGTTCGTCAACGAAAACAATTGTGGTTGCATCCTTGTGAGGATCGCCTTTGCCCCATGAGATTGCGAGGACCGATGCCGTGTCACCGACCGCCATGTCACCAGTGCGATAAGGGGCAACATCAATTCGCTGCTCAACTGATTGAAGATGACCGCTTTGCATATACCTAGATGACCGCTTACCTTGCGGAGATGAGCGGCGCATTGTCCCGCCTGATAATCTTCAACCTCTTCCCTCATGTATTCTCGCGCCCATTTCACACCAGCAGGGATGAGATGCTGTTCGAGGACATCTTGAATCACAAGAGCGCGTTGCTCATTCCACGCTCTAGCAGCATCACTAAAACTATCGGATGCAATTGCTTCGTTGAGTCGTCGTTCAAACGCAGACTTGACATCAGACGGGACATAAATCGAGACCGTGACTAGATGATCGGCTTCGGCTTCAAGAATATTGAGGAACTGAGACGACTCCAGTATGGTTTGGATGGTTTTGTTGGAAAGATACTTGAAGTTCTGAGTAATTTATCAGGTTGATATCTAACTGCAAAAGGACCGTTGTGCGTACAAAGTAGCGATGGTTTTCGTTGATCTTGACCAAACCACGCTCAGTGGGCTCGACTGATATGCGCCCCTCCTCTTGGAAAATCTTTCGCATCTGATTCCTGAGGAGTGGGTCTTTCCCCAGTTCGGTCGATTGGATCATTCGAGCTCGCCGAAGAAGCTCCTCTGGTGTCAAGGCTTTGGAGTGATCAGAATCTACGAACTGTTCAGCATAGACTCTCGGGTTCAACTCTTGGTCACTGATGAAGTGAACTTGTGCAGACGCCAGGAAATTGAGTACCACTTGATGTGGTTGAATACCAAAACCCTAAGATTTTTCCCCATCAGAGTTGATGAAATGCCTTGAAGAAGGACAAACCTCGGCCAATTTGGAGACGATGGTCTTCTTGGCAAGTTCGTAGGCAGAAACGCGACTGGGCATTTTTCTCTTCTTGACAACTTCCTGTTCTTCGTCATCGTGGAAGTGGAAGGCAGTGTCGGTTTGCTTCTGATCCTTGTACTTCATTGACAACCACTCCGTGGCATCTGCGATGACTTCCACACCGTCCAGCTGCGGGAGAATCTTCTCTTCAAGATACTGGTCGCTAATATTGAGCCGCTTGAACGACGTGGTAAGCGCCTTTCGTCGTTCAAGGAGAGATCTATATTTTTGGCCCAGTGCATATATACGCCACAGTTCATTGAGGTTGAGCAGTTCTGGGCGAGTACGAACATCGGCAGGGTCAAAATGGCAGATGTAATCCCGTTTATGAGCCCAGATATACGGGACTTCGTATTCATTGATGAAGAGTTCGCGAAGAGTAAAGGTGACAGCCATGACCAGGGAGTTTTTGAGGTGCTGGAACTGCCCATCAGGACTAAAGAAGTCGCGATTTTTGCGTGCAGATAATCGTTGGGTAACCCATATAGCTGCTCCATGGAGATCCTGTTCTGTAAGCTGGGTATGGAGAGACAGACTAGATACAAGAGAAAGCGATGAGGTTGCGAGCTGCATCCGCTCTGGTATATCTTGAGCTCTGATGAGATCGTCGTCCTCCGTTAGCATCCGATGCCGAATTTCGGAAGGCTCGAAGACCTAAAATTTGCCCAATGTCAGACAACTTATGTATCGAAGAGGGCGAAATACGAAAGGGAAAAAAAAAAAGGTCCAAACATACATCTTGATACTTCATATCCAATTTGAGGCTGTCTTCGTAGTTCTGCACATCATCTTCAGCTTCCAAAGCCCAGTCATATTCATGCCCATCACCGAAGACGTCATGAATTTCATCCCACGCACTTGGAAGGAGGAAAGATGAGGTCAGTTTTGCACAACGAGGACGAGAAAACACTCACTTGGCATCAATGCCAGCCATCTCTGGAGGAGCTCCCCGAGCCTTTTTCCGCCGTTCTTGCTCCTGCCTTTTCTCCCTCCTGCGGTCCTCACGTGCCTGTTCGTCCATGGCGAGACCTCCTTCATCTTCGTCATCGTCTTCAATGAAGTCATCCATGTCCATGTCGTCGTCGTTCTCATCTTCTGCGCGACGCTCGTCATCCCATATCCGTTGGATATCTGGCACTCTGGGAAATCCATCGTCATCATCAAGATCATCGTCCGATGATTCCACGAAAGTGTTACGTCTCGAAGACGAGGCGACAGGAGACGCTGAACGGCCGCGGCGAAGCCGAGTCAAGCGGTTTTTCTTGAATGAGGCTCCAGTATTTTCCTCCAGCAGTTCCAAATCTTCTTCTTCAAGGCCATCTTCCTCTTCTTCCTCTTTATGAACTGATTAACAAGAGCCCAAAGAAGAAAATCGTGGGGAGAAGAAACTTACTCCTGCGGTGATGTTTCTTTCTCCTCTTCCTGCGTTTCTGACGATGGTCTTCACCCTCTTCCCCTTCCTCGTCTTCGTCCTCATCGACTATGAAACCCTCACGAATCCGTCTGGCTTCTTCTTCGTCGTCCTCTCCCTCGTCTGAGCTGTCGTCGGTCGCGCCTGGCATGATCACATCACCATCGCCTTCTTCCTCTCCCTCGACCTCGTCTTCCTTATGAATACCCTGCATGGGGTCATCACCGTCGATGGGGGGGACTGCAATGTCACCAGACGACATGGAGGTTGGAACAGAATGAGTGTATTACCTAAGCGCCCGTCTTGCAAATTACACAATGACCTCCCGTGCGTCGGTCGTTCATGCCCGTTCCCCTGCTCAAACGTCCCTCCAGCCGATTACGTTCGATTTCTCCGTCTAGCGCTCGTCGAGGCAGAGAAATGCATTCCAACACCCACTGCTTTCTGCGTCGGATGCGTTATCACCGCTCGATGGCCAAGCACATCTGATGCGCCAGTCATCCTCTCGGCGGGGTACTCCCGAGAGCTGGAAGGGAACACCCATGCCGAAGCCAATGCTTTGTGCAAAGCCCGATCTCTCACTCCTAGCACCCTGTCCACCATGTTTTCAACGACAGAACAGCTCGATCCAGAGTCCGTTCTAACTTGCGCTGACGTCTATACAACCCTTGAGCCTTGCTCAGTTCGAACATCCGGACTTGCTCCCTGTGCAGATGCACTTATTGCCGCAAGAATCAGCAGATGCTTCATCGGAGTCGGCGAACCCGACGACTTCGTGAATTGCCAGGGTGCTCAGAAGCTCAAGGATGCTGGCATCACTGTTATCTGGTGTAAGGGATTGGAGGATGAATGTCTGCAGGCCGCTCGACGCGGTCATCCATCTGCCTAGACTGAGGTCTTGTACTATATACAATTCCGCTACTTACAAGCAATTATATATCTACATCCCGCAATCCTTCGTAATCGTGCTGTTCATTTGTCGAGCAGACCTAAAATTCCCAAGCAACAACCTGGCAGCCAAGAATCTGAACGCCACCACAGAATCAAGTGTTAGCACTTGATTCCGCAATGTGTGAGGAAAAACGACTAGAAACCTGCCGGATGGTTTGAGCATTCATCCAACCAGTAGAGGGTAGCTCACAAACCATATTTATTTCCCGCCTCCTTGCGATTCCTTTTACCCTGCGCAATTCTCTCTTCCAATGCTTCGCGATTCTCGTACGCTTCTTTCAACAGGGTAGACAGTTGATGCCTCGATCGTGCAATGCCGCTCATCTTGCTGGCCTGATCCGTTCCATGAGCAAAGCTTTCGTACAAACGCGACAGACTTACGGTGATGTTCATTTTTGGTTTTGCATCTCCACCACCAGCGCCTTGTGTTATAGCTTTCCTCTCTTCCCTTATCCTTAACTCTAGCTTTGCCTTCTCCATCTCCTTCATCGCGTCAACCTCCTCGACGCTACTCGAATCAAGACCCTCGAATCCTTTAGCTGCCCCTTTCTCCAATGCCCGCACCTGCGCATCACAATCCTTTTGCCATTTTGCAACGAATTTGGCGTAATAGGTCGGGTCATGCGCAGCCCATGAACCTGATGGAAGCTGGTAATACCCTGGGTATTCATCCGTTTCTGACGGCTCTGGAGGTTCAAAAGTGGAAATGACTGGTGCAGAAGATAACCGCGAAATGGACGAGGAGGAAACTGAACTCGAGGCCGACGGAGCTTGAAGAGGAACGTTGGAAGACGTGACATTGCCTGACAAGACAAAATGTCAGGACAGTCCATGACAGACGTATTAGAAACGCACCCAAAGAGAAGAAGTCAACTGTGGGTGCGACTGGTCTATTGGACACGATCGGCTGGGGTTTAGGATCACATTCATCAAGTGAGATATTTGGCCGTTTTTGCTGAAGAGAAGGTGGCAGGAAGTTGGGCTGAGTGTATGTAGGTAGAAGATTCTCCCCAGGTGCATGCGCGGTACGGGAAGTCTCAAACACGAAGGATTTACCTTTGCCTCCTCCAAGAACTCTCTCGGGTGGAGGAAGGCCCAAGGTTTTTTGCTTTGGAGCAGGGAGCATCGATACCAGAGAAGAAGAGCCAGCACCAGATTCTAGGCGAGCCCGTTTGGATTGTGGCCGAACGTCCTCGAGGTCGTCCCGCACTTCATGTTCGTTTGCCAAGACTGGGAGGCTAATTGTGATTTTCTTTGCTGTCCGCTTCGGGGCAGGCAACGAGGGAAGTGGGGGTTTCGAAGGGGACGTTGAAGGAGTGCCATTGTCGCTGTCGCTGTCACTGCCATAGCCGTCGACTCCAAGCATGATGAAGTTGGGATCTTAACAACGATTTTAATTACATAACAAAAGTAGATCTTATGCCGCCGCCGCCTCCTCCTCCTCAATCACCCCCTTCATTTGTTGGAGGACAACTGCATGTTTGAATGCAACGAATAGATATACAGTCAAACTCCCCAGCGCCAAACCGAAGAACCCCCACCGCATCCTGGTGTCACGCATCTCTTCCTCCAGCTCCTTCTCTGTCTTCTTACCTGAGCCCGTTTTCCGGTCGGCAGAGGGAATGAGTGACCTCCAGTCTAGTCGTTGCGCGGGAGCAATCTGAAGAGTTGCATGGGATGAACCAAAAATACCGTCATATACTCGATGAGCATGCGAGGAAAGTGCAGGATAAGACGTAGTGAGCAGCGTTTGAAGGAAGGGCTCAGGATAGGTAGGGTTCAGAAGCACCAGCATATATGCTGCAAGCAATGCGTCTAGTGTCGTTGGACTAAACCACGATTAGCCGGACAACAACGCAAAGATGCATGAAAATCACCGGTCCAAGTGGAGAAAGTCTTTGTCCCCCAGTAGACGAACATAGATGTCGAACAGCGTGCGAGCTTTATCCAAAACCTACATCCCGGTTAAAACGATACAGGCATTTAGGACCTCACATACCTTCTCTTTCCAAAATGCTTCATGAAACTTTCGACTGTGCTCCTCTTTCTCACTATCTTTATTGATCTTTCTGAACGGCTTATTTTCATTCTTCTCGACGGTTTGGAGGCTCCACAGTCCAGAGGCTTCAAGTCGAGGTCTGTAAGATTCACGAATCCGACCTGGGATGTAATACCGCTGTGGTACAGGAAACATCGAAACTAAAGCTGGATGAGTTAGCTCTGTCCAATTACCCAGGTGGGAGTATAGCGCATAGTACTTTGAAAGTCTATCAGTAACTCTCGTTTCGCTTACGGTAAAACTAAGTGAGCCTACCACGATGTCTCCCAAATGTGACTCTACATGGGAGTTCCATGCAGTAATCTGAGCCCTTGCGGTTCGGTCCAGAGATTCAACATCGGCAATAGCTCCAGGAATCTTGAGCTCTGTAACGTATTTAACGATTGCCCCGAAACTTGATACCATATTTTGTTCATGAGTCAGGAAAGGCAGTTGTCCTGTGCGTGATTATTTGAATGAGACTTCATTTGAGGGAAGAATGGCACCCACCCACCCGTCGGCGAGAGGTCCGGGTTGTTGCATTCGGCAATCCTGAACTTTCCTGGCATAACTTGTTGGAGGTACATTACAGTCGCAAGGCACAATGGATCGAATGAAGGCAAACCCCATTTTGAGGGCCAAATGTGAAGAACGAGGTCACTTGGCGACATGGAGTTGGCAATATGGTACTTTAAAGTTGCACTGCCACGTGTGGGTCATGTTCGACAGTAATACAGTATACAGAAAGCAGCAGAAAGCAGTCTACAAAAAAAAACAAGAAAGCAACTGAAAAGCAATCCACAAAGGAGAGAATATTGATATACAACTAATCCACACCGGTCGACTGGATACCGCTCGCCAGGTCTGTGCTGCTGGATCCCGAGTCAGACAATAATTTTGCTGGGTCGGCTTCTCCGAATACAATTAAACCTTGTCCGGGGAAAGATTCGCTTTTGATGGGCGTCGTTCTGCAACTTGCGGTTCTCCTGATTCTCAAGGATGGATTCATATGTGATTTCTGGAGCGCATGAATTGAAACGCGAATGATATTTCAAAGCTTCTGCGCTCACCAAAGCGGAAGGAAGGTTCGATGAGAGCCTTGCTTTTTTCTTCGGAGGTGAAATGAATGACGGTGCGGGGGCACCAGTCATGTTTGGCGGCAGACTTACAACCCGTCGAACTGGAGGCCGCTTCGACACCAACGGGCGATCTTGCACGTTACAGATGCCTTGGCATTCGAGAAATTCTGCTCGTAATTGAGCGAGGACAGACAAAAAATTCAATAGATGCCTACCACGCGAGCGATATCTGAAGACAAATGATACATATGTGCTCGGATATTTCGCACAAGGGCCCTCATCGTACGGTTTCAATACCCATGTTGAAGGATATTGATCATAAACTTTGGTCTCTTCACCAAACCTGCATGAATCACAGCTGGATCAGCGGTACTTTGCCAAGAAGTCGCCTTTAATACCCAACAAAAAGGTCCCCGGCTTTTCTTTTTCCCAGGACCGCCTTTGGCAAGTCCTGGATAGAGTTGGCAGGCCTGATGCCGACACGTGCAATGCGCTTTATACGTAGAGTGATCATTCCAAATTCTCTCATTGATTCTCCTGGGTCGGAAGAATCTATGACAAATGTGTATTAAAGCAACATTAACGAACATCAAAAGGAAATGCGCACCTCCCGTTTCAACTATTTTCTGAAAGACGAACGGCCGCTCCGTGTTTCCTGATGCTCTTACCCCCTCCCGAGTTGCAACTCCTTCGCCGAATAAAAAGCGGCCTGGGACAGTAATTCCATCCAAAGTGAGGAAGGTGCAAGTGTCCACCTGTCCTCCGTGATCTCTCCAAGAAACTGCAAAAGTCTGGCGGATTTTCAGCGACGGTTGTTACCCCAACGAAGGCACAGGTACCAACCCTCCCTTCCTCACCAGGAATCCAACATGAGACACGGTGTAAGTCAGTGTCTACAGCCACAAGGTACTCCGGCGCAGGCTCTCCGTCGACTGTAATCCAAGCAGAGAACCCGCGATGAGTGAGCATGGCGTTCCCGCCCACTTTGCCTCAGATTAGTGAGCAAGAAATTTTGTTCGTATTTTTGCAAGGATCTTACCCAGAGTCTTGCTTTGTTGGCTGTTGAAGTCGTCGCGGACTCTGTTTCGAATCTCGATTCAACCACTACTATTCTCGATCGCGTTTGATCACGTGCCCGTCTTAAAGTTAAACTTGTACGTTTGAACTCGTGATCTTAGAACCGTTTGACTCGCTCGAGGATGGCCAAGCGAAGTGGCACAGACTCTGAAGACGACGTGAAAGAAGAACCTTCCAGGAAAAAATCGAAGAAGGCCTCAAGTCCAATTTCGTCCACTGGGAATCCAACGAACAAAGTGCTTCCAGTGCACATATCTTTCGCACCCCGACCTCCTGGAACGCTGAGATTGGCGTCATGGAATGTTTGCGGTCTAGCAGCGAGCCAGAAGAAGGTTCTTTTTGCCCCTCCTTGTACATAACGCGTCTTTGATAGACGGTCAATCACCAGGGCTTCAAGTCTTACATAGAAGCTGAAGATCCTGATATTCTTGTCCTCAGCGAGACCAAGGTTTACAATCCACCATATTGAATTTGAATATAAGTCTGATTCCTTATAATGCAGGTAAACAACGAGCCTGTCGACCCATCCCTCACGGCCCGTTATCCACACCGATATTGGTCAATCTCAGACAAGAAATCGTATGGTGCATTCACTTCCGCTCATTTTTTGACTTCAAATGAGATAATTGGAGTAAATTTCAGCTGGACTCGCAATTTTGTGCAAATGTAAGCCTCTGAGTGTCGATTACAAGCTACCAGGCCATCCGGATCCGTCCTCTGTCAAAGGCAGAATCATCACTCTTGAGTTCGAAACATGTTATCTCATTGGTACATATGTCGTCAACGCGGGTACAGGCTTGAAGGTACCACGAATCATATCTATCATTGTGGAGTGTTCATCTTTGCTAGACTTTGGATGCCAAAAAAGATTGGAATACACACTTCGAGGCATACATTCGCGCCTTGGATAAAAACAAACCCGTGATATGGGCTGGTGATTTGAACGTTGCCCCGACAGAAATGGGTGGGAATTACACAGACTGGAATAATAACGTCGATCTAAACCATCACTTCCTAGATCTTTCGAATGCCAAAAAGAATTGGAACAAAACCCCAGGATACACCGAAGTTGAAACCACAGCTTTCAAAGATATTCTTACCTCTCCCGATAATTGCGATCCCTCGAAATTCGTCGATATTTGGCGTAAGCTTCATCCAAATGATAGACATTTCACCTACTTCTCTTACCGATTCAATTGTCGGATGAAGGGAATAGGATGGCGACTTGACATGTGTATGTAGTTTCATGCTCCACCTTCCGTTTATTACTGATGGCTGCACAGTTGTAGTGAGCGAACGAATGATGGAACGAGTGACTGTGGTAAGTTCATAATATTACTATTATTTCTGGGCTTTACTCAGCATACCTGGACCAGTGTGAAATACGCAGCGAGATCTACGGGGCTTCAGATCATTGTCCAATAGTTATGGAGCTTGAGGGTAACCTGTAATTAAAGGTCATCGAAGCAGCGATAATTCCGCGATAAGTTTTCCGAGGAACGAGGGAAACTTATATTAGGATAAGATCTATAGCGACCCACGGCCGAGTCTCCAGCATGCACACTCCATTAGCATGTCATCCTAATACATACAAATATTTGATCCCTGTGTGTGCATGGAAAAATCTGCACGACCTCATCGCGCCTCGCAACCTCGGCCGCTGAGTCGCTTGAATCCCCCTCTTTTTCGACCCGCCCACCATCCCTTCAGTGCTTGGTGTTTCCAGATTTGGACTTCCGGTCTTTCCGGATCTGGTTCCCGAGCGCTCTGGTCTTTGGCTTTGACTTCAGTTTGATTTCGGTTTTCCTTTCAGTTTTCTCTTTCGGGATAACGCGTCCAGATCACGTGACCAACGTGTTTCCCCGCTTTTCCGAAATTCGAAGTCCAAGCCAAAGCCCCCCCCCAACCAACCATATACCTGTCTGCCGCTTCTAATATCTGACACTTACACTACTTTCTAGGATTCATCATTCATTCATATTTTTCTCGGCCTTCAGCGGAAAACATCTTATCGTGATTTATATTGTATATCGGTCAACTTCAACATATGGGGGCATAGCTCAGTTGGGAGAGCAGCAGACTGAAGCCTGTGCAGTGGCCTTCTGAAGGTCCCGCGTTCAATCCGCGGTGCCCCCACTCATATTAATAGAACAGCCTTTGTTTTCCCGTAGGAATGAGAACCTTGCGGTACGACGAAACCTACTTGGACTATCTATGATATTGATAGCAAACTGTGCACGCACATTTCGTAACTAAATTTTCCTTCGAAGGTGACTACTAGTACCCGAAGTCGTCTCTCTGCTAAAAGAGACGACTTCTTGTTGGACACACGAAACCGGGTCTCAATACTCTCCGAAACGGACGTGCCCAGTCCTTGCGGCGTGTGAACGGGCGTCTTTTTCGCCCTTCAGACCTTCCCCACAATCCTACGGTGAAAGACGTCGTGACTATACATAGGTACAGAAGGTTGGAATCGGTGAGACATACCTCGCATTTCAAGTCAAAGGTTGTAGTGTTCGTAAACGCCTTATTCACCCGCAGAACGTCTGCTAACTTTGTTGCGGCAATGAGGACCGGATCCGCCTCGCCAGTAGCAGATCTCTGATGAACATTCAAGTTCCTTAACCTCAAGTATGGATGCGAGAATAAGGAACACTTACAACGGGAAAAAGTGTCTGATGCCATTCGTCAGGTGCGTCGATCACTGGTGCCAAGGTCGCGGTGTCGTAATGGATACCTGAATATATCAATATACAACGCATAGAACCGCCCCCAGGGGGAGAGAAGCGGTCTATCCGGCCGCTCTCAACATCGATACTCGCAATCTCTGTATTGTAATGCACAGCGAGTATGCCCAATTCGATTGCACCGCCCCATGTCAAAGGCTTAAGTATCGTCGCAATATACTGGGATGGGGGCATCCTGACCCAAGGATATGGGAATTAGTGCTTGCTCCGCGCTTGAGTTGATATGACATCTCCGCACCCTAAGATGGCTTCATTATAGGTCGTTGGGTCCTTGCGAATACCCTCAGCAACAACTGGTTGTATGGATGAAGACGATAGCCGAAAAAAAACGAGTAACATACTCGTGCGCATGTCAGGTGCTTTGGCGATCGTTTGCTCGAAGACTAGGGCCACAGCGGAAAAGAGGCACGAATTGTCATCGGGCACCACCTGTGCGGTAGTGAGGATGGCCAGGTTATGCTAATATAGTCCCACTGACACGATGGATAAGTATTCCACCTTCTGTTTCAACGAAATGAGGGCCACTGGTATTCGACGGTGCGAGAGGACGAGCCGACACCAATTGTTCCGAGGGTAAACTCGAGATATCATTGGAAGTGCGTGCAGGTGGTGGGGAGGTGATGGTTACACTACTCCCCGCGATCTCGTTAACGATGATTTGTTCCCCACTTTTTAGTCCAAGGCTCGCTGCAGGGAGCTCTGGTACGATGGTCAGAGATTTTGGAGGATAACCTGTTTTCACTGCGATCCTGGCCTGTGAGGAACAGACGGGAGAATACCGTGGCTCACCCACAGTTCTGGCGGGAGGGAAGGATGTGAGATGAGGCGTATATCTCTTGCTGGAGATCCTGGACGGTGAAATCGTCGCGATCGAGAGGAACGTCGATTGTCGCAACGCCTTGGGGATGGCGAAGACGAATGGCAACCATGTTGGTATGATGGAGAGGTATAATCTGATCTATTACAAGTAAGTACCATCTCCTCAGAGAAATCCCTCCGCGATCACGACGCTGCAACTCTCTCCTTCTCTTGGCTTGGACGCCCCGCAGGAACCGCCGTTCCTACCCCCTCCAGCTTCCCTCGTATCTCTGTATCTCCCAACATCTTCTCCATATCCAACTTCTCTTGCTTCTCCACCCCCGCTTCCAGGATCAGTCCCCTCAACTCTGCGTCCAGTTCGTCGTCATCAATTACGCTTTCAACGCCTACGCTTATATTCCCACCCATTCTTATGGCTTCATCCACCTCGGATGCATCCGCATTGGCTTCTGCTAGAGCATCCAGGGTGGCGTCTATCGACTCGCGTTGCAGCGAGGGGTGGGTGAGAATAGCACGCAGAGTTGACGCCGAGGATTCGTATGACTTCATAATCTTATAAATGGTTATTTCCTGAGCACATCCAGTTCGGTGTCGAGGTCGAAACGAATACCTCAATATCCCCTGCCGCAGCTTCTACGCTGATCAGGGTAGATTCTAACGTGCCCAGGGAACCCAGTCGTTTTGAAAGTAAATCCTCCAGTTGTTTCCTCAAACGCAAATGATTTAGCGCCATGGGCTTGCGCTTTTGGCGAAGCGCAGCGCTCGCCTTATGTGTGTATCTAGATAAGATGATATAAATCGAGTTCGAATAGAAGGAAACGAAAGGTGACTCAACTGATCTATCTTGGATTGCAATTCCTCGATTTGCCCATGTAATCGCTTAACCGCCGTGCTCAATTCTAGAATCCCTCTATCGACAGCGTTAATCTCTTGTGAGCTAGAGCCCTCTTCACAGAATTTGACGACCTTTGCCCCGACAAAACAGGTGAGAATCAAAAGAGCGATCGTTCCCCAAGTGTCTACTATACCTCTTGATCAAACAAAAGCACCTTTTTATCCCTTTGTAAAAACCTGAGCAGGACAAGAGCATCCGTCTCGCCGAGTGGCGTCCCGGTAGCTAGAACAGTCCCAAACTCCTTTCTGAAATCGTCCAAAGAATATAGTCGATCGGCGGGGCCATTAGGTTTCTTCCCTTGCTTCGCCAACACTTCCTCAGCCGCATGTTCCACCAGAGGCACAACCACATACTCCCCCGACCATGTCATGTCCCTGGGGATGTGGTCGCTCGAAGTCACCGCGGTAAGTATGCCGTCATCTCCCACAACCCCAAGTTGCTCTAGTACCCACCAAAGCGGCTTCACCACGACAAAGCTGGCTATTCGCCCAGGAAGCCACTCAGGATGGTATATCGACTGTTTCTCACTTAGGAATTCAGATTTCCGGATGAAATACCTGTGAACCTGGAGTTCGTTCTTCCTAGGCAAGGGAAGTCTGTAGGAACTCCTTCGAGCGAAATTTGAAACGTACGATGACAGCACGCAATGCGAGTGGCTTTCCCGTGCCGTCGATGCGAACGCGTTCCAATAGACTTTGGTCGGCTTTGAGAACGAGGCGACTCTGAGTACCAGTTTGCAGGCCAGAGCTCACGATGCCTTGGAGAGCCTTTCGCCACCATTCTATATTTGATTGGTACGCCGGAGGGTTGGAATGTTTCTGGCGCGAAAAGTCAGAATAAAGAGCCTGTCGCCTTGAGGGTGATGTCGTGGAGAATGATGAAAGCGCCAAGAGAGCTGCGTCGGATGTCTGAGGACTGGGTACTGGCATGACAGGACGAATACTCTCAGGCGGCCCACTGGCAAGTGGCAATCGAAGTGGCACTGAAGTCAGTGCAAAGGCGTGTGACAAATAAATATGGGTCAATACATAGCATGACGTCGACGCGACGTTCTTACTTATAAGGATGTACATTCTCGTTATCTAACTACATCATAACCACAATTCTGAAATAGGGAAGAAAGGGTATAGGTGAAAAGAATGCGAAGCTGCACACGAACATATTTGGTGGGACTGATTTCAACATATGAGACTTAAATCCCATGTTGGTCCATAAACTTTATATTATGGATCTGGAAACAGTTGAAATAGAAAGCTATGCGCTGGATGGGGTATTCAGCGAATTAAGCTTCGAAATGCAAGTCAGACAGTGTAACAGAATGAAGAAAAAGTACATACGATGGAAGATTATGCCTGCTGAGCCGCCTTCGTATTGGCAATATATTGCCGCATATCCGCAGGCTTGGGCTGCTCGAGGTCTGCTGGGGGCTGTACCTTGGATCGGCGGTAAAAGTACCAGGTGAAGAACGCAACCACAAGTCCGAGGCCTATGATAGCGCCGGTAAGACCACCAGCAACAGCATTGACGTCCGACTTTGGGACTGCTGCATTTCCCACTGGGCTACTGGGAGTCGAAGCGGATGTGCTCGTCACCGGCACAGGGGAGACGGACGCCTTGCTGCTGCTGCTGGTAGGGACCGGGATCACCGTAGACTCATTTATATCTGCATCGAATCTTGAGAACTGTGCTCGCATTATACTGTATGTGAAATGATACTTACTTACACCCAATTTGGCAGCTGTTTCGTTGAAGGTGCCGCTTGCCTGATGAGAAGTGGAAAGCATGAGTCTCAATACCCCGAAAATACCATCGAACAGCTTACTCCAACATCAAGGTAAGCCCACCCTGGGACGATTATCGACTCTTGAGTGGTTCCTGGAAAACTGGACCGTAGTTATGTCATGCATATGCTGGACCATGATCATTCAAATTCTTACGATTTGGAGACGGAAGCACAGTTTGCTGACCATTCGCTCCAGCTGGTCGAAAATATTGTAAACCTATCAAGGATTCAAGAGAGAATGCTTATATGCACCTGAGATAAGGATGATCTTGACATGAAGCACAGGCACTCATAAGCGAGTACACTACAGTATTGCATTGACAGGGGTTGGCTGAATCCAAGGAGGGGCCGGCGTAATGTGCGTCGCTCGGCAGCTCTGCAACATTAAAAGCTGGTAAACTGGTCAGATGGGGACCAACGAGAAGTCTTGATAATCCCACAGCCGGCACAAACCGCGATAAGTCCCGAAGCCACTTGACACGGAGTTTGCTTTTGCGAATTATTCATCTATCGAAAGTTGAGGCATGTACAGAGGTTAAAAGGGTTTTGGATAACTCACCCAGTTGTAGAAAGGTAAGCATGTTGCATTGCTGGATTGAGCAGCTGCTCTGATAGTAAACCAGAAGATGAGGGAAAAGGTCGATAAGGCTCTGATCAGCATTGTGGAAAAAAAGAGGCAACGAGCTGCGAGAAGACCGTGACTTTACGAAAATGACTTTATCCAAAATCTGCTCCCCTTGGCAAAAAAGACTGGCAGTTGGACCTTACTCGGCGGGTTTGTTAACATATAACCCCGAGAGGTACCAGGCGCCCACAGTCAGGTAGAATACGGATCTTAGAAATTCGAAGCCCCGGTAAGCATGAACCTGGATTACTTATCAGCAGGGGTGAGTGATTTGGAAGTCTGTGGGGATAAGTGGTTGCTAAAAGGATAATCGAAGCAAAAAAGCCCCACGAAGGGGTGATAGATCTAGAAACCTGTGGGTAGTAGTTGGTGTAATGCTCTGTAAAGTGATTTATTATCGCGTTTCCAGTCAAGTTTGCGACGATCGGCCGCGTTGCGGTGTCAGTTTCATGTCCGTACATACGTGGGACCCAACACGACAGGTGTTTACGTACTTTCCAAGACAGGTACAAAGCCGAGCATTGAATCAATATTATCTTGGACTCAACCTTCGGACGGACTCTGTAACCCTTCTTGTGACAACGGGCTATCCGTTGAACATGGGAAGATGATGTCATTGGTTGCCATCTGATCAACTGAAATTGCTGGCATGTTCGGCAAGCGTGACAGACCTCCTCAGAAACTGCACGAAACGCGTCGGAAACACTCAGATCTTGAGGAGGTGAGGTACGAGACTGTAAGTTCAAAATCCCAAGTGAAATGGACCAGAAATGAGGGAGATATTCGGCTTGACCGAATGATGGGTCTGTCCGAACGTTGGATCCAAGATAGTACGAATTATGTAACGGCCTCGACATCGTCTGATCATGACACTGACAGCCTGCATGGCACGCGGACATAAGTAAGTAATGATGTTCTATGAGAATTACTTACTCTTCTAGAATGGCCGTCACATGTGCAACTGGCTCCTAGCTCGTCCCTTCTAATCTCTTTGATTTCTTGTGCAGTCACATCATCTATTCTGAACCAAGGAACACCCTGACTTGGGAAGTGTAAAGGACGACTGATAGGCTTTCGAGCATGGAAACGATATTGAGGACTCATGGCACAATCACCACACCCCCCTGCAGCAGCCATTTTGTGAGGACCTGCCAAAGGGCCACACGACTTTCATCTCCGAACGCGTGGAGGTATTGGTCGAGACTCGAGAGGTACTCTTTGGAACGTGGGTACTTAATAGGCGACTGGCCACCATATGAAGCTGTTTCTATCCCGCGCTTCTCGTTCAGCTTACCTACGGACTCAGTGGCAGTCAAGATGTATTGGTGTAACTCGATCGATGGAAGGAAGCAGATGGATAGACCAGGTCTTCCGACGGACTGATTACCGACCGGATTGACGACAGTGAGGACCACACAAGATGACCTCCGAAGCTTCTGCTCTGTAATTAGAGACCAGACCGGGTCTTGTGAGCCCTTGTTTCTTGGCCTCCTCCATCTCCTTCCATAAACCGTTATATTTGGTGGCAAGGCTTGGACTATGGATCAAGAACAAATCGACGAATTCCAATTTTAGTAGCGATCCCCGCAATAATTTCCTCACCCGGCTGACCAGTAGCAATCCTCACAGCACAGAGTTCCAAATTTGGCCTCTGCCAATGTTATTTTTAAATAGCTTGCGAAATAATATTTTCTGAAAAAATATTTGCAAAGACTTTTGCAGCTGCAAAAGTTGACGTCAAAGAAACGCGAAATTCAATATTTTGCATAGGTGAAAGTGAGTGCCTGGTGTTTCACCTTTGCGAAATGTCGAATTTCTCGTGCCTTTGACTTTCACAGCTGCAAAAGTCTTTGTGAATATTTTTTCCATAGAAAATATTATTTCGCGAACTATTTAGAAATAACATTGGCATTGGCCCCTGTGCTGTGCCTCTTCAACTTTGTCATGACATTAATATCAGAGCCGGTCCTATGCCTTGGTGCTAGCTTCAAGTGGGTGGATTTCGGCACCATCGAGGGGAGGCATTTCATTGCCAATACTCTTGCGGAACCTCAGCAGAGAGACCGGTTCCCGTCCCGAAGGTGAGCCAGGGTATGTAGCTGACATGGTCGAGAGGCATGGGCTCATGTTTCGAGGAAAATAAAGCCTTGGGTCCTTCGGTTGGTCTTTGGAATGCGTTGGAGATCACACAGAAGAGACTGGGGCCAGCCCTAAACAGCACTGGTTAAAATTTCGAGGTCAAATAACACCCCCTCTCATTTCTTAACTACTCCAGGCGCTTTTACACATGTTCGATTGCCCAGACTCTTACGGCGATCCTTCATCTCGGCTGCCTTAGAAGAACGTTGCTCTCTTTGGCTGTGCCTCTTGGGAGTCCGTTGGGTTTCAATGGATGGCGCAGTCACCTAGGGTACCGACACACTTCCAAGGAAAAATACAGCTTCCAGTTCATGCATACTATCCAGTACTGTAAATTACTTCTTTACGCACGAATAGCAAAAAGATGGAAGCTCACATCGTCGTCGATTGGGTCGAGCAAATCGTTGAATTAGGGTGCACGGTACCAACTCATCCAAGGCTAACTTACAATACCCCTACCGTCAATTAGACCCGTGACTACATACTCCTCAGGATGAGCATTGAGCAAGCAACGATCCCCATGATTGTGAGGGCTCACGGAACAGTCACCAGTCGACTTAAGAATGCTGATCACCAACCTTAGCGTGTGATATTCTTAGTCAGACTATACAGCTGCAGCCACTGCCGAAAGAAGGCGACAGTGACCAAATAATATCTCGCCGTCCTCAAGATTCCCAATGGCCCCAACCACGTACGTCCATTATCAGTTATACAGGTCGTATTTATCTCATCACCAATCTCCCACAGAGTTCCGAGCGCTTCGGTCAGCCCTACGCCATATCCCAGAATCCGACCAGGATTGCTGATTCCTCACCTTTTGTTAGGCAATTGAAGTCCCGGAGACTCTTCTCAAGAAACGCAAGCAAAACGAAAAGGCCAGGGAGGAGCGCATTGCCGCCGCTACCACCGCTCGCAAGGTGAGATTCGTCCAGGAAATCATCCCTTTTTCTTCTATGATGCATACGATACATTCGATAAACGGCTAGTGGAACTTAATTCTACCATGGTGCCGCTAATTAACCATCTTTCGGGACTGAGCCCTTGACCCTCGATTGAAGTGTTGTGTTCTAGAGTTACTTACTCAGTCTTGCCCTCCACAGGCCTCGAAGGCGAGGAGAAAAGTCATTTTTAAGCGTGCCGAAAGCTATGTGAAGGAGTACCTGACAAAGGAGAACGAGGAAATTCGGTTGAAACGTGCTGCACGGACCGCCAACGATTTCTATGTCCCAGCGCAACCCAAGGTGTACTTTGTGATCCGTATTCGAGGGTGAGCAAATACGCTCCTACTCCATTTCCCTACTCAAGTTCCTCCATGATCATCCAGTATTAATGAGATCGCACCGAAACCCCGAAAAATTCTGCAACTCCTCCGCTTGCTCCAAATTAACAATGGTGTCTTCGTCAAGGTTACGCGACCTACGCAACAGATGCTCCGCCTGGTTGAGCCTTACATTACGTATGGGTAAGTGGGAGATGTGCTGTCGTCCGTGAAGTATGTCACGGAGCGTGGACCTGCTAGTGAACCCAACCTGAAATCAGTCCGTGAATTGATCTACAAACGTGGATACGGCAAAGTTGACAAGCAACGCATCCCTCTCACCAACAACGCTGTCATCGAAGGTGCTCTCGGAAAGTATGACATCCTCTCCGTGGAGGATCTCGTTCACGAGATCCTCACCGCCGGCCCAAACTTCAAACAGGTATAACATGAAAGTCCTTTCATATTAAGAAAGTATTGACGCCTTGGGCAGGCTTCCAATTTCCTTTGGCCATTCAAGCTCTCCAACCCCACCGGTGGCTGGAGGACACGTAAATTCAAGCATTTTGTCCAGGGTGGCGATTTTGGTGATAGGGAAACCAATATCAACAAGCTCATTCGACAGATGAACTAGTTGGTCTACCGAGCTTTTCTGGAGTTGGGCGACATATTTTCAGGTGTTTAATGCCTTGTAGGGAGATATGCCAGATGTTATGAAAACACTTGTTCTCCATGTGAAGAATCGATTGCCGAGGTTATTTGAGGACTCACCGTTGCGGTGATGGTCTCAGCCACCCGACATCCGTTGATGGAAGATCAGGCGACAAATCCAGTTATCTTTCATTCCACGATGTCTCGACATCCTGTTCTCGATCGCCTCCTGACTGCCAACGCCGAATGGGCCCATAAACTTACTCGCGATGATCCCGACTTTTTCGAAACCTCTGCCCAAGGCCAGCAGCCTCAGGTTAGTTCTGGATATCTAGGAGAGTTCCTCCACCAAGCATCGATTACTACGGCTTCCAGACTCTTTGGATAGGCTGTGCCGATTCCCGAGTTCCTGAGACGGTCACTGGTGTTAGGCCAGGAGAGATATTCGTCCATCGGAACATCGCAAAGTTTGTCTACCCATGTTTCTCGCTTACAGTTCTGACTGATTTCTTTTCGCAGCCAGTTCCCTGTCGATGACGATAGCGGGTTGGCCGTTCTCAAATATTCAGTGGAGATGCTTCACGTTAAAAACGGTGCTTCATACATTCTTCTTGTGTAAACAGGCTATCCCAACATTTCCTCTATCCTTGCAGTCGTCATTGTTGGGCATAGTAACTGTGGAGGCGCCGCCGCCTGCCTTAGCGCCGCCCAGAGACCTGACACCATCATCGACGGAAATGTTGTGACGATCCCGTCGCTCCCAGCCGACGCTCCCCTCAACCGTTGGCTGGCACCTCTCACAGAACATATCACCACGCTTGATCTGGTCAACGAACCCACTGAGTTGGCTCTTCCCGTGGTCGTCAAGGAGAACGTTAGGATCCAGGTCGAAAATATTTGCAAGACTGAGGTTATCATGAACGCTTGGATCGGAAGTCGCGATGTTTGGGTACACGGTTTGGTATATGATCTCGCGACGGGTAGGTTGGAGGACCTGAAGATTAGTAGAGGACCAGGATTTGCCCGCTGATTTATTTGCGGCTATCTCGTAAACGTTACGAGTCCAAGGAAATATGTCTGGTATGCCTACGGATTAGAGATCAGTTTTTCAACGAGCGAAAGGCGTAGATGAAGTTGGCCGATCCAAACGAAATCAGTCTGCTGAATAAGTACGAGGGTACATGTATGCGCGGATTAACCAATAAGGCAGGCCCCGCTCTGTTCCTTGTCGGGAGTGACCGCCGTAGGTTCATCTATCCCTGTTAAGTCTGAGAGGAGTTTCCGCCCGCTTACTGCAAGTACGAATCTCAACCCCAGCCACAATCAACAACACATGGCACTGGTTAATTCCCCCGTCAATCTGGCTGAACTCCAAGAAGTTCTCCAAGATGACATCAAGGTCAAAGTCGCCGGTTCGTTGTCCCATCCAATGGCTCAGGCGCCTTGCTAAAGCTTTTCAGGCGTCGATGGTAAGGACTTCATATCAAGATCTGAATATTCTCTTTGATTAAGGTCTACCAGTGGATGGCGTGCTTCGTGGTAAATTCATGGTGAGGGCGGCCAACGAAGCCCCATGTCCCCATCTAAACTCCGCTCGTTTATCATTGCCAGTCCAAGGAGAAGTTTCTCAGCGCGGTCTCGTCAGATGGTTTTGGTTTCTGCAGCGTCATCTTGTGAGTAGGCAATGCAAATCTTATCTGCTGTAGATTAATTGTATTCAAGTGGCTGGGACATTCATGATGCCGTATACTCCCGAGAACTGCTTATATCCAACAAGGAGAACGGGTACAGAGATATCATCGCCCGCATAGACTTATCCACATTTCGCCGTATCCCATGGGAAGACAATGTCCCGTTCTTCTTGGTATCCTTCTTGGACCCAGACACCAAGGAACCGCTGATTGTTGATCCACGGGGTATCTTGAAAATCACGACGGAACGGGCGCGAGACATTGGTCTCGAGTGCTATGCTGGCGTAGAATATGAGGTACGTTGACGTTGGCCATAGGTCGGAAGGATGGGAGACTCAAACTTTTGCTACTAGTATTTCAACTACAAAGGTATTCCCGTTTCATCAGCAATATTTAGCATGCTCAAAAGTTCAGAGACGGCGGGGACCTTGGCGCAGAAGAATTTTACAGGTTTAGAGCCTTTGACGCCTGGGAGTAAGTAACAGCTTTCCGCTCATAGCAGTCATCTTGATTCCCCTATTAGACCATGGATATTCTCTTCTACGCACACAGTTGAACAAATCCTACTTCACCGAATTATTTGACGAGAGCGCAAAGTTCCGAGTACCACTTGAGGGCCATCGTAAGCTTGAACAACCCATTAGATCCACTTCTACTGAATATTCTCATCGAGATACTGAGACTGGCCCCGGCGTCCTGGAGACTGCCCTTGCATATACCTCTGCGTTGCAAATGGCAGACAACGCAATTCTGTTCAAATACCTCGCGAAGAGTATCGGTATGAAACATGGCGTCTTACCCAGCTTTATGGCAAAGCCATGGGGCAACGTGAGTTTCTTTCACAGATTGTCGGGGGGATTTGCTGACGATGATATGAAGGCTGCGGGCTGTAGTGGGTCAGTCCTTGTGTGCTTACGTCCAACCTTTGCGCCAAATGGTTGAATAGGCACGTCCATGTATCCTTGCGAAACGATGAAGGAAGGAACATCTTTGGTGTGACAGAATCTCACGGCCGGGGTAATGCATCATACAAAGACACTAAATTTATCAGCCAAGAAGCGGAATGGTTCCTTGCAGGCATACTTGAAGGTATCGCGGATGGTAGGAACGGTTCCTCCTTTTCACTTCGACATACTAATTGTCCCTCTAAACCCCCAAGTCATGCCAATGGTAAGTCCTCTCTCTCTCCCTTCGTGAAACTTCTGATAGAGGAAACAGATGGTACCCACCATAAACGGATACAAGCGTCTTGTTGGAGGGGAGGCGTTCTGGGCACCCAATGCCATCACGTACGGATACGATTCTCGCGCTGCTTCCATTCGGATCATCTCCCCACCGTCTGTCCCCCCGTCCGCTACGAGGTTCGAGGTTCGTGTCCCAGGGGCAGACATGAACCCGTATTTCACGTTGAGCGCCATTTTCTTGCTGGGATTGAGGGGAATTGAAGATAAACTACCATTGCCGTGCCCTCCGATTACCCACTTTACGAAGGAGGATAAACTTCAGGGACGGGTAAGCGAGAACCCTATGATCTTGAAGTTCTTGATTCTACTGATTTGAAAGGTCAAAATGTTGCCAACGTCGCTGGAGGTAGCCACGCAGCGGATGATGAGAACAGACAGCATTGCAAGGGAACCTAGGATGTTTGGAAATCAGTTTGTTGACCACTTTGGCGGTACCAGGGAGCATGAAGTTAAGCTTTGGAACCAGGCAGTTACGAATTGGGAAGGTTCGTCACGTCCTTAGAACTCAACGTGTAACCTGATTTGGATTTCGTTCTCGCAGTGGAGCGGTATATCGAGCTTGCATGATGTATTCTGGAATAAATGTATGTCTCGGCTAGAAACAACGCTTCACGCTACTTCTTTTGTCCAACTTGCAACCACTTCATGAAATGAGGAACATCCTGTCAAAATACACAACAGGTTCAATAGAACGACAAGTAAGGTAGGAAAAATATATACCTGAGCGATTTTACTTGGGAGCATACTCTCCGCAAGAAAGCTGGGAATGAGTCCTCCGGGATCGCTGGACGTCGCCATTTTCCATTCTGTCCTACCATCCTCGAGTTCCAATAGACGTTCAACACTCACATAGCGGCCTTGAACGCCCTTCAACTGGGGTGTGGCCAGTGCGCCGTCTCCAAGGGAAGTCGGATCGATAGGGATAGAAACGATTATGCTGTAAGACGTTAAGTCCAAAAGAAACATTTCGATGGTCGGAAATGAGAGCTGACCCAGTCCGTGGTGAGGTCTCGCTGAGGCGAAAGACTTGGAGTACGGTGAAAAGGCGAGGGGATACTGGGGGCGTGAATGCGTATTGCAATGTCCAGATTGCCGCTGTCGGGGAGACCTCCTTGACTTTGTACACGTCTTTTATCTCAGGTATGTACCTGGAATTGCAGGGGATAAAGTTAGGAAGAGGATATGTTTATTTGGGCGACAGACCCTTTCTCGTTGACAGCCTTGTCCTTACCCAACTTTTCCCAGAAGTGGTCGAAAGATGCATCCTCCGGTGAATGTTCACTGACGCGGCAGTGCCACGATGCGCCAGCGTCTTTGCGGCGAAATGTCTTGACAGTGTTCTTGTGGTATGACTTGCCTTGTTTCCAAGAGAACGTAGACCCGATCAGGGCTCGGGCGGCATTGATGATGGTGTCTTCCGACGGTAGTTCTATGGCTGTCAGATGCGTTTTCTGGGCATAGAGAGCCTCTTCTCACCAGAGGCCTTCAGAGGCGCAATTGTCAAGCTGAAATCGTCCATCTGATAGACTGAGTCGGTGGGAAAAGAGTTATAAAGGATCCGCGTACGTAGTATATACCACTCATCATTGCTCGTACGTTACAGTCCGATTGAGATTGACAAGGCCACACCAACGACTTCGCCCTCGTGTGAACTCGTCGCGCGGAAGGACCTCTCCCCGTTCAAGAACGACACCGACAAATTTTCGTTCCCCTCTCATCCATTTCTGCTTGTAAAAGCGCACGAAGCCGGGCGCGGTCGCGTATATCGTATGGTCTCGGCCCATTTTTACCTGATAAGGTTATCTGTCAGTTCCTCGAGGCAAGAGCAAACACCCACATGGGGTCCCGGATGGAATAACGACCCGCGTTGGCGGACGATAATGTTCCCTGGTATCACAGATTGGTCTTCAGATAATATGAGCGACGTTGTTGCTATATTGTGGACACGGGGGATGCACCAGAGAATTTCTTGACACCGAGGCGTTTTCCTGGCGAGCCTCCATGGTTGTGGACGGTGCCTCCTGCGCGTTTCGTTGCTGTTCGGACGGAACCAAGGCCTAGACGAATAGTCTGTGGGTGCAGAAGAAAAGAGAGGGGAAAAAGACGGTTACCGAGGAGAGAAAAAGGGCTGGCTGCGACCTGGGACAGGAGGGAGAACATTTGGGTGAACAATAATGGACGCGGCGGGGGTTGTGCCCTCGGCTATCGCCGGCTGAGTTCTTGAATAACAAGGCCAATCTGAAATCCTCAATTCACATTTCTCCTGTACGCCATGGTTCTCCTCGTCACCTCAGATAACGAACAGTTCACTACTGACCGCGACATAGTCGAGCGCAGTGTTCTTATCAAGAATATGCTCGAGGGTCCGACTTGGCTTCCTTCCTCCAAACCATCAGCGACTCACTCCTGTTCTCCAGATGTTGGGGAGTCCGATCAGCCAATCCCTCTTCCCAATGTCTCCTCTAGTGTCCTTAAAAAGGTCGGATTCTTCTTTTCTATGAATGACCTTTCTGATTCACCAAACCAGGTCCTTGAGTACTGCGAGCACCATCGCGGCGAACCCCTACCGTCACCTGACGAACAGAGTCAAGACGAGACGCGCAAACGCACGACCGATATCAGTGAATGGGACCAGAAGTTTATCACTGTGGATCAAGAAATGCTTTTTGAGATCATTCTCGCGGCCAACTACCTCGACATTAAACCGCTTCTGTACGTTTTTGTTTCGTCTCTTGTTCCCGTCTGACGACCTTACAACCTCCAGCGACGTTGGCTGTAAGACCGTGGCCAACATGATCAAGGGAAAGACTCCGGAAGAAATTCGCAAACTTTTCAACATTGTCAATGATTTCACCCCAGAGGAAGAGGTACGCATATGTGACCCCCATACTTGAGAGTGTCTGAGTTGAATGTTTGTCATGACTAGGCGCAAATCAAGAAGGAGAATGTGAGCAAGGCCCCCTTTTTTATCCTACTTCGTCTCATCGCTTCTCTAGGAATGGGCGGAAGACCGATGATTGCGTCGCCACGAGCTTTTTCTCGTTTTTCATTGTACAATGTCCCCACTGTAGCATTCTAATACAAAAGAAACGATAGTGCGCTAGAATAAAAAGCTTATGTCATCATCTCCAAGTCTCTTGCGATATGCCCGTCATACCAGATCTCCCAGGCGCACCTGTTCCACGTAATTCCGAGCAAGAATCATGGCTGAAGGCGCAGGTCGCCAAAATGTGTTGCCTCGATCATCTCAGGCAGGTTGTCCGGACAGAACAGGACTCGCAAGCGATTGACGCCACCGCCGCTAGATTCCCTGGAAGTCAACCTGTCAGCTTCGGTGCCAGAGACCTGGATAAGTTGGAAAGTAAAGAGTGCGTGTCACTTTCAAAAATTACATATGGCTATGTCTGAGCGCCTGCGATTAGCTATTGGGTTTGCGAGAAATCGGATGGCGTCCGCGTCCTATTTCTCATTCAGACGGAACTGACATCCAGCGATCAAACGCTGTATCTCGTGCGTGATTGCGCGCCGATGTAGAGCACGTCTAAACTGTTCCATTTAGATTGACCGCCATAACACATACCGCCAACTCAGTGGCATATTCTTCCCCCACCATGAAGACCCTCGGAAACCACTCCGAAATACACTGATCGATGGCGAGCTCGTTATTGACGTCGAGCCGCGGACGAAAAAAGTATGACCGTGATGCCAGCTTTCTTCTTTCTCTCATGCGGTCTTCCTAGGAAACACTGCGGTTATTGACTTTTGACTGCTTAGTCGTTGATGACCAGAACGTGATGTCGAGGCCATTGGACAAGCGATATGGAGTATGTTTTTCTTCTCTGTGACCTTCTTGAGAGACCTCAACTGTTGGCCTTAGAGGTTGACGGAGTGGTTTTATAAACCTTACGCCAAGATGATGCGAGAATACCCGCACATGGCTGATACTCAGCCTTTCGAGTGAGTTTTTCTAACGCAGGGATCTACCTTCCTCACGGTCTTCTAGCATCAAGGTCAAAGAGATAAATTTTTCCTATCATGTCGAGAAAGTGTTCAACGTAGACATCCCTGCCTTACAACATGGTAACGATGGCCTCATCTACACATGTGTGAATACTTCGTATACTCCCGGAACCGATTCCAACATGTAAGTTGCGATTACTCTTCCCCAAGTGAACGTTGCACTGAGCGGGAACGATCAGTATGAAGTGGAAACCGCCATCTGAAAACTCGATCGATTTCAAACTTGTGCTACGCTTCCCACCCACGCGCAATCAGCCAGACAAACCAGACTTTCACGCTAAACCGATCTTCCTTCTACACGTCTGGTGCGGGGACGACCGCGGCATCCCTAAATACGAGCAATACGATGAAATGTACGTCGATGACGAGGAGTGGGAAAAGTACGTTGTCATCTTTGCCTGCAGCTCTTTGTCTTACAACGGAGCAAAGGTCCCTTCTCCCCACCCCCTCGATATGTTCGACTGACTATCATCCTCGCCAGATTGAAATTGTCGCGCGAACAAATCGATGATCGTGTCGTCGAAGTGCATTGGGATCCTGCGGTCTCTCACTGGCGGATGATGCGGTTTCGGGATGACAAACCGAATGGAAATCATCGGAATGTCGTTGAAAATATCGTCCAAAGCATCATTGAGGGCGTCGAGAAAGATCCTGTGAGCTCAGTTTCTCTAAAAACCACTGGTTTGTGAATCGCGCTAATTCGATCCAACAGCTGCTGGCACGTTCAAATGCCATACGCAATGCCTGGAAGGCGCGACAAGGCCAGCCTCAGGGACCGCCGCACCCCCAACCTCAATCACATAGCCACCCACAAGTGCAACACCCTCCAGCACAGGCGACGCGGCCGCCCCCTTATCCGCCACGCATAGTGAAGGTATCCCCTGACGAGATACGATATGGCCCTTTTGTCCCACCTCGCTGGAGCAAGGTCGCAGGTCCTACGGTCGTGGCAGGAATGAAGCGCTGATGCTTCGTGGCGCATGAACCTCTTAGGATTCACCATCTCTGTCTTCTGCTCCCCCGTCCTCGGGCTGTCTTGATTTGCTGCCCCGAAGATTCCCTCTTGTCGAAGGGTTTACAACATTTCGGCCGGCTTGATGTCCACTCAAACCCTTGCGCTACTTTCCGCCATTCTCCTCGCGATTACGCGACCCCAAGTATGCAATGGTGGACTGTTTTGAGGATTATTTATCCAATGCACATCAACTTATTTTATGGGCCTGGATGGTAAAACAGACGTGCGTGGAATGGGCAATGCATATCTACCCCGGCAGAATAGGGCGGACATTCACCCGTAGGGCTGCTAAATTATTTAAGGACGTAATGCAGCCAAGACATTTTCGATTGTACAGCAGACGGGAGTATTTATGTCTGATGTAATAACAGGAGAGAAAGCGGCAGAGAAGAAATAGCAAGGTTCATGCGCGTTCACTAAAAGCAACAAGAGAGAAGGAAAACATGCATATCTAGTCATTACAGTGTTTTGCGATGCGGATAACAAAGCGACAGGTCGTGGAAAAGGGCATCAACGTTGTCCAGAAATAAGCAGCTACAGAATGGCTGGACGCGGGTACATTTTTAGGGAGTCATGAAAGTCGTGATCGTACAAGTTTGCGAGAGTCGATTATAAACAAGAACGGGGAAGATATTTGGGAGAGATCAAAGTCTGTGCGGCCGCATGCAAAGCAGCTGTCCAGGATGATAGGGAAAAGTGTGGGTCTAAGTGACACCCCCATGGACTTGAAAATAGCGTTCGATTTGTATAATTGGGAGAAAGGTCGACATTTTTCCGCGATGTGATCACAGAGAAAGGAGGCCACAGAGAGGCGAGCCCCCAAAGTCCACGAGATGGGTTGCCGTTTTTGTCGGGACGGTGACAAAGTCGTTGAACGAATGGGCGTGGACTGTAAAGAGAGGAGTGATTCCCCATTCGTCGGCTTGTTCATCATTCAGGACCGGAAAATCGGGCAGAAGAGGCCCTGGACAGCTGTAATCGTCGTCGGGGACGGTGAAGGATAAGGTCTCGAAGCTGGATTCTGATGAGGATGTCGACGACTGCCGGTGAAAAGGACGACGCCTAGGGCTGATCGAGAGGGCCGCAAAGGCGTTAGTGGGTGGCATGTCCGCAATCTAAAAGGGGAGTACAGATTAGGCCTTGAGATGAGTGGCACAGTCGCTGGTAGGACATACCTCATCAGAGGGTTCTTCGTCTGCGATCTCGGGAGCTGGTTCAGTGCGGACAGCCAAAGTCCGACCCAAGAAGTGGTCGAGGGTCGGATCCCCAGACGGCTGGTCATTTTCAAAGTCGCGCTGACCGGCGACAACCCTCCACCATTCGATGTCAGCTAAGACCTTCCTGGTGCTGGTGTCTGAGCCAGACGAGCGACGAAAGCCGTGGCCGCTGTTGCGTTGAGCGAGACCGCTGCTGAGAGAACTGGAAAGAGCGCGGTACGGGGAGGAGCGTACGGAGGGAGAAGAGATGGTACGACGGAGAGATGGCATGGAGGAGGAGGAGAAGGAGGAGAAAGCAACCGCCTAACGCAGTGCTGGGAGGAGGGCAAGGACGGTCGCGATGAGAAAATCCGTCGACGCCTTGTTCCACGCACGGACTCTTTCAGCCACCATCATGTCCTCCCCGACCATCTTCTACGGCGCAGTCGTCAACCCCAAGACCCTCATCGCATACCAAGCCCTCCCTCGCTGTCTGCTCGCCGTCGGATCGTCGGGGACCATCGACTGGTTGATCGATGACGTCCCGGAACATCGCCTGCACGAAACCCTCTCAAAGCAGGGTTGTAGCGATGCGCGCTTGATTACCCTACATCCAGGCGAATTCATTATGCCTGGATTCATTGATACCCATACCGTCCGTATACTTTTCGATGTCTTCACTCGCGCCCGACGCGTCTCTCCTAGCACGCACCGCAATTTCCTAATATTGGAAGGTACGAATGATGCCTGATTTCAGTCTCTTTACTCACCTGCTCATTCCACCATCAGTGGCCAGCAGTATGAACTTCTCGATTGGCTCGAGAACATCACCTTCCCCATGGAGAGTAAATTCAGTGATCTCGACTTTGCAAGGCGGATCTACAAATCAGTAGTTAGGCAAGTGATCGACTGCGGCGTTCGTGTCCTTTCTCCTTTTCTCTTTCATAACAGCTCAATTCTACCTATCCCGCCAGACGACGACATGTTGCTATTATGCCACTCTTCACCTGGATGCTACGAAAATTCTGGCGGACATAGTCCATGCTGATGGTATGTGGACGTCTCTTGAGGATGTAATTGCAGACTCAAATCTCTGATGACGGCAGGTCAACGAGCCTTCATCGGGGTCAGTGCTGATTTCAAAATGGTCTCTCCTTTGCCTACCCCCTCTCCTCCCAGAAATGCAACATGGATAGGCAATCTCCATCCTATTATGTAGAACCTTCTCCTGAACTGTCAGTTTCGCACACCAAGGCACTCATTTCTTACATCCGCTCCCTCTCTTCATCGTGTGACAGTACCTTTTCCCCATCACTACCTCTGGTCCAGCCCATTCTTACTCCTCGCTTCGCCATCTCCTGTTCTTCCCCCCTCCTCTCTTCCTTGGGGGAGCTTGCTTCATCCGACCCATCCCTCCACATTCAGACGCATATTTCTGAAAACCCGGCAGAAATTTCCTTGGTCCGCCAACTCTTTCCCACAGCCAAGAACTATGCGGACGTGTACGACTCTTTTGGGCTTCTTCGACGCAACACCGTTCTAGGCCATGCCGTACACTTGGACCACGCAGAAGTGGAAATGATCAAGGAGCGAGGAGCAGGCATCAGTCATTGCCCTACTAGCAACTTTAACTTGACCAGCGGCATCGCTCCGATTGGATATTACCTGGATCAAGGGATCAAGGTATTCATCTATTTTCTCCGTGAAGCCGCCCAGCACAGCAGTGACTCCCTTTCCCGCGCAGGTAGGCCTAGGCACCGACGTATCCGGAGGGTTCTCACCCTCAATTCTCAACGCAATCCGAGACGCAAGCATCGCATCCAAGGCCCTAGAGATGAACATAGGAACACATCAACATGGCCGGGCTGCCATCAAAGGTATATTTTCCAACCGGAAGCTCTCCGTGGCGACGCTGCTCTATCTCGCTACCCTCGGCGGCGCCGAAGTATGTGACATTCACCAGACGACGGGGTCGTTCGAGCCAGGAAAGAGCTTTGATGCGCTGTTGGTGAGCACTCGCTCTAATAATCTGGGTCCGGCATTTGAGGGTACAAATGCGGGACTTGGGAAAGCCCTTGAGGGGCATTTGGAGAGGTTTTTGTTTTGTGGAGATGACCGCAACATTCAAAGGGTTTATGTTCAAGGAAGACTTATCGGAGGAAGGTTATATCAGGAATAATTCCAATCAACGACAACATGCAGATACGCATGATGGAACATTATTATGCATGATAACGTACATTTGATATTGTATATCATATTGGTTCACTCAGAGCCGTACGGATGGTCCTTACCAGGGAATATATCCTGCTTCGCTTGGTAAACAGCCTCGTAAACACGGGATGTGATGGTGCGTTCTTTGCTCGTTCCACTTTCCTCAGAAGCGGCCATGGCTCGACGCACAATCCGCTGGAGGGGCACTACGGACAACACCGAGGGTTCTGGACCGTGATTCAGACTGTCCATCGTGACACTTGGAGGGATCTGATACTTGCATTCCCCGGTGGCATCATCCAATAGACAGCCGCTGAGAGAAAACACGGGTCCGCTCGCAGACCTCGTGATTCTCTCGATGAGGACTTGGTCAAAGGACCAATCCTTGGCGTTCTTGATAGCAGCTCGAGTTTCGAGTCCGAGAAATCGATCGCCCCATCTTGTTTCGCCCTTGTCTCTCGGAATTTTGACGTCCCACATGGCCCTTCGCACGACATGCTGCATGACGAGATCATAAGTTTTAGTGGTGAGATCAACCCTAAAGATGCGAAAAGAACCCAAGACGACGTAGGCGCCTGCGTAATCTTGGACCTTTAGAAAGGCGCGCAGTGCACGGTGCAGGAGAAGGCCGGTGATTCGGAAGGAAGAGCGTTGATGGAAAAAGAGCATGTCGCGATATAGCTGGCGGGGAGGGACAGCGTTGGATTGGTGGAAAAGAGTTCTCACGGCGTGTATGTTGGGTTTGAAGAGTTTGTAGAGAGCACTGAAGCAGATGCCAAACGTTGTTCCATTGGGTGATAAATCGGTGGCTTTAGAGTATTGGATGATGGCATGGTATAGAGCGAAAAAGCCGTGTAATGATCTTCGCCGCAATTCGCGTGAGATGAGGGCATTGAATACATGAATGTCCGGCTGAACTTGAACGTCTTGCATTGTAAGAAGGGTCTTTTTGAGCGCATCTTCATCGGAAGGCGTTGTCTCGGACAGAACCCGCAGGATGTTCACGAACAGAGCTGTTGGCGAAGAGGATGGTGGGGTTTCATACGAGCGCAAATATTCTGAGGCATCATCCAAATCTCCCGCCCGAGTCTTGATATCTACAAGTTTGTTGACGAGTGATATGCTCGGTTTGTCGTTTTCTGGACGAGCTGCTACAAACTCTGAAGTGATGCGGTTCAAAAGTTCGTATGGAACTCCGAGCTTCACCATGGTGTCGAGAAGATGAACGAACTGGGCTTCGGTATATAGTGGGTTCTTTACAACCAACATTAGAGTAGCGAATATTTTGGGGTCTGGGTCACCGACCGCCAGAATGATAGCGAGCATCTCGGCATGGGTATGGGGTGGGGGAACGAAGCCGTCGTTATGCATGCGTTGGTAGACACCGATGGCTTCTTTGGCGCATCTGTTCCGAAAAAGGGACGATATGACGCTGATGTAGACCGCCTGAGGGTGTTGTGCGGAGGGCAAGGTGACATCCAATTTGTGGTGGATGTAATGGTCGAGCTGCTTTGGGGTTGGATTACGGATCAGGTAACGTTCGAGGCTTGAGATGAGTTTCTGGAGCCGAGCATGGTCGGGGCTGGGTGTGGTGATGCTTGGTAGTTGCTGGCGAAGACGAGGGCTGGAGAGGTGTCGGGCTTGAAGACGGGAGTGGATTGATGGGGGACGCAGTTTGGAGAGCAATCTGCAAGTGATGGTCATGTGAGACCCTGGCACATACACCTCAGTTACGACCAACGATGGACCCTTTAATATCCCCAGCAGACTGGCGCCGGGACCACCTTCATGCCTCTCTTCTATGGCGCCGTCATCAATCCCCAGAGCCTCACCCGTCTGGACGCACTTCCATGCTCCGTCATTGGCGTCGGTCATGACGGAATCATTAGATGGATCGTCAAGTGTGACATTTCCAAGGAAGAACTGTCCATAGCCATGACGGATAAGAGGTTGGATATCATTGCCCTCCAAGACGGCGAATTTCTTATGCCCGGGTTCATCGATACCCATACGGTGAAGTTCTTTCAGATTCTCCCAGATTGTCTCCTGACGCTCCTGTCTAATAGCATGCTGTGCAATTCCCCACCCTTGGAGCGTCAGTAATCTCTTTCTCGCCACTAGTTTCAGGGTTGAATACGATTTTCCAGTGGTGGCCGAGATCAACTTCTGAGTTGGCTTAAGAATACAATCTATCCTGGAGAAGTCAAGTTTTCCGACACAGACTATGCGTGTCGTGTCTTCAAGTCCGTTGTCCGGCGGACACTTGACTGTGGTGTCCGTTCTTATTCCCCTTGCCTTCTGTCCTATCGACTAATAATATGGCAGACCACAACGGCTCGTTTGCACCCGGAAAGAAATTTGACGCAACACTGGTGAACACTTGTTCGCCGTCTGGCCCAAATTTGAGGATACCGGAGGATTTGGGGATTGGGGAAAAGGCCCTCCGTGCGAGACTGGAGCGGTTTTTCTTCTGTGGAGATGATAAGAATATTGCGAAAGTTTGGGTTCAGGGAAGACTTGTCAAAAGATCATACAGTTAGTTGGGAACATACACCTACGAGCGTTGGCCCATCCTGACCATTTGTTCAGAAGACCTCGTCGACTTCGACTGCTCACAAAACAAACAATTCATTCGTATAATACAAATGGTGTACATATCTCTATGCCCCTTCGTCGAAAACCCTCATTCTTCTTCAACCCACGTGTTCATCTCGTCGTTCTTGATAATCGTATAACAGGCTCCACGAGTTTCGAGGAAATCAAGGGTAGGATCCTGAAACTTCTTTGCCATTGAGTGGCTTTGCACGAAAAAAACTATCTCTTCGGAGTAAGCCCAGTCTAGCCATCAACTGCGTCGCCTCTTCGTGTTGTTGGGAACCATGAAAGCCCAGTCTCTTATAGATATGCTAACCCTCATCATTGCTCAGTAACAAAAACTACACATATGCTTTGCCGCTGCTCTTGGGTTTCTGTCATCAATCACAAGGGATGCTTCCATTATTACAACACCGACTGAACGCTCGATAACTATGTCTGTCTAACAGCGCAATCGTACCATACCTTTGTACAGGCATCTAAACGATCTGGATGATCATCTCCAACGTTCTTAGGCGCTCAGCTACTCAAACTGTTCTTTCTTCTTGGCTCATGGACCACTTTAATACACATATATCACTCCATCGGCATCCCTTAGCTATAGCCTTTTGTGCCCTCGAGCTCCACGAATTATGATATACATGATCGTTTATGGGCTCACGGCAACCTGAAAAGTTGCAGTGAGCTCTGGTTCCTCCCCCCCTAAGTATCCTGTATCCACGTCTCATCATGGGGGCCGGCAAATGCCGTGCTGGAGCTTGATTCAATTTTCGACAAATAGTGATGTCATTCACCTCTCATCAAGTAGCTCGTTGCACTCATCTTCCCTCTGACCATGCCTTTCTTGCTCACAAATGTGAGTACGGCCCCACTCCACAAACGAAAACGCAGTTCACAGGAGAGCACGGCCGATCTGAGCGATATAGAGATGGCTTTGCGATGTCTAAACTCATTCAAGGAGGAACTGGAGGGACATGACGTGCAGGCAATGATGGAACGTGTCACGGCGCTGGAGGAAATTCTGGAGGGTCTGAAGGAACCCGTGCGCCGATCTTCCCTTCACCTATGTGGCTAACCTTGCTCAAGTTATATACCTTACTTCTTTTTGTGTAAGTAGGGATATTCGAGCGTTTTTACGAGGCGGGGCTGTAAACCCTGTAAAACCAGCGTCCCGAGATCAAGGGCCGGGGGGGCGCGCGCTGGCAGTCGCGACGTCTCCAGCAGCAGCCAGCAGATGCCGAGGGAAGCCGTCCAGGCGCTGATGGATGCCCTGCAGGGTCCGGGAGCGCCTACATCAGCACCCAGTTGCCGTTGGCCCAATTCCACCTTATATTTTAATCTACTACGGTACAGCTAGCTGCAGTAGATTACTTGTTAAATGTAGACTCATCTTTTAATGACCCGGGAACCTACCTAGGAGTCCCTCGGACATGGACAAGCAGCCCCATGCCAGAGAATTGGGGTGCTGCGAGTTGGCCGTTGATCTGATCCGACCCTGACAGCGTAAATTCGGCCTCGTGTTGTCAGCTTGATGGCCACCAGAATTTACCAAGTGGACGGTCAATTCGGCCATTTTCAGCCCGGTAAATCCTGTAAATTCAACAGATTTACAGTAAATCGAGTTCTGTAAGATCACCAAGGAGTAGTTATTCAGGTAGTAGGGGCTATACACCTGGAGAAGAGGGATTCCCATTTTAATATGGGAAGCTGCTTTTGTTTAAAAAAAAGTTTCAACGTGCTAATGATACATAGACTCAGGCTAAGTAATAGCTACTACAGTGGCAAGTCAGTGAGTTGTGTCATGGATGCATGCAGTCACTGACCAACTCGTCATTTCTGGCTGTCCATCAATCCCACACAACACTTCTTGATCAGGGCAGTGGCGTGGGGGAGCTGGTGTGTTCTTGCACAACGACACGAGCCGACACTGGCAGACTTTTCGATGTCTCGATGACCTCCATTTCATGGTAAATCAAGTGATATAAGTTTATTTCGCAGAGGCCAGGTCTATATGTGACATTACTAATATTTTACTTTAGAAGATCAACTTCTCCAGCAAAACTGATGCTGAGCTTGAAAAGCTCGGTGTTGTTAGGAAAAGACTGGGTTTCAACCCCAATAAGGTCAACGAATTGGCTGAATGACTAACTCTCAAGGCAAAGAATGAGATACTGCAGTTGCATACCCAAATCCTAGACATTTACAACCATGTAAATATGGATGTACATCTTTTCTCTCATCTTGCCAGTGGTGCTTTTTTGATTTCCTCACACAGTATCAGTACAGTTTCCATATGATACTTGATGCTGTACTCCTGTCCCTGGCAAAGATCGCCTCTGATACTAGTGGACCGTTGGATGTCGCGATCTTTCCTGAAATGAGAGTAATCCCCACCAATGGAGTACAAATTATCAATCACCTCTCTGGCTATAAGGTGTGGTTGAGTGGGAGTGTCAATTATGCTATCATCCAATACAAAAATGAGGAGGAGAATAAAAGTGTGGTTGGCAGTTGCTGTTTATCTTTCTGAATGACTAAATTCAAATCCATTTAGCACAGTTGCTTGGAGAGGATTCATATCGGGGCTGTGCTTTCAACATTGCAGAATGTTGCATCTTTCTTGTCGAAGCAAAGTGCCAGGGTAAAAATGATGGTACATTGACTTCATACCTACATATAGCTGTTAGTCAGGCAATTGCATTGTTGAAAATAACAAGGTTCATTGAAATAACTCTGTCTCCCATCACACCAACTCTCAAAACAGTTGCAACGAAGTGCAGTTTTGCCTTTCAAATGGTCCAGGATGGATTTTCTGTCTCCTCAAAAAGAATGGAGAGAAATGAATATATTATGTATCAGGCCCTCGTCAACTTAGCGAAGAGTGTCTGAGGGCCTCTGACAAGCCATTATGCAAGGTCATCCAGTTAGTGTTTGAATGGGTGAGTTATATATCTGAATACTGGGTAGCAATTACTCACAGATCTCACCAGTTGAAGCCTTTGACTGATGGGTTGTATAAACTGTTTGCATAGAATCTTATTCTTGAAGCTTGAACATTTTTAAAAATCTACAAGTGATCTTTGCTGCCTATGGAGCCAAATAAAATAATTCTGTATCTAGCCTAGACACACACCTTGATGAAAGAGTGACTGCATGCTGCATTTTGGATGCCTAACAAGAAACAAATATTGACCACAAGCATTGGTGGCTGCACTATATGTGGCAAGCCCTCAAAATACACAATTAGTCATGTAACGGCAATTTTTTATATACAATGTTTGTGACCATCACACCAGAAGTTGAGGTTTTCAGAGCAGTTTAAAACTTTATTTAATCTTCAAGTTTCAGTGAAAGAATCAGTGATACCGAAAACAATACCCATATTAAAAGAATAAAATAGGCTTAAAATAATGCTGAAATATTTATTTTAATAACGGTTTTTGGTTTTTCTGAAAACTGAAACAAAACTACAAATTTCAGTAAGCATGAAAACAACAACTAAAATTGACAATTCAGTTGAGATTTCAGTTCACTCAAAAATTCATAACCAAAAACAAAAGTTTTGGGAGCACTGAAATTTTTGTTTTGCCATTTTTGTTAGGGCAACCACTTAACTATCTTCTCAAAGTATAATCCAAAGACTATGCTGAGAATCAAGCATTGTAGGCTCACATATAGATAAGCTTAGAGAGAGAGAGAGAGAGAGAGAGAGAGAGAGAGAGAGGATGGTGGAGGAAAGCGCCAGTTTATATTGACTTTAGATATCACCACAGTCAAGTGAGAATCCTAAGAGAATAAGACTAGAGTTACAGGCTTTGTACTACTCTATATATACTATACTAGTCCAGGCTTATCATCCAATAGAATATCCTCTAGATATCCTCCAATGGGATATGATCCTGCTATCA